>Ga0208570_1000061_pt1 | contig 58145 bp, 52 predicted proteins | sample DeeseametaMP1202_FD_184192 | JGI IMG/M metagenome (GOLD analysis project Ga0208570, IMG submission 184192) | Marine microbial communities from the Deep Indian Ocean - MP1202 (SPAdes) | ecosystem: Environmental > Aquatic > Marine > Oceanic | place: South Indian Ocean | collected 2011-03-08
TCTGGTTCCCTCTATTAATACACTGTTTTCTAAGCAATCTCATTGTATCAATTGTGGCGGAATCAGACCTTTTTATTTCTCCTTAACGGGACAGCAGTGCCCTATTATAATGAATGTCAAGTCGCTATGGGGTGCGTTATTTCGCTTGCGGATTTGAGCGAGATAACATCTCTCAGAAGCCGTTTGCAGGACTCTTATCAGGAGCTGCGTGCCACGATCGATACCGCCTTCCTCAATCAGCGTCATCCAACAAGGGTCCTGGTGGTCGATGACAACAAGGTTGACCGGATGGCGATAACGTCCTCTTTCAATAAATTAAGTCGAAAAAGAGCAAACTATATAGTAGTCGAATGCGACAATTTTGAAGAGGCCAATCAATTATTATCGGAACAGATGTTTGACGTGTGCCTGCTGGATTATCGTCTGGGTGCTCATACTGGATTCGAATTGGTGGAGCGGCTAAATAACCTAGCCAATCCCCCAGCGTTTATTGTCATCTCAAGTGTTATTGATGAGACCTTGGCAGATTCAGCAATTAAGTTGGGCGTATATGACATGATTGATAAGAAAGATCTTACCCCAGCCCTGCTTGAGCGTTCGGTTCGATACACGCAGCGGCATAAACAGACAGAATTGTATTTATCCAGCAGGGTGATTGGTGCCGATCAGGGCAACGTTCAGGTGCCAGAGCCTGAAATTGATATATAGACTATTCCAGCGACGTAATACGAGGAATCGACAACGTAAACTCGCTCCCTCTGCCGAGTTCGCTGGTGACCGAAACAGTACCCTGATGATTTTCAATGATTTTGGTGACTATGCTCAATCCCAAGCCTGCCCCAGGTATGGCGGAATCGGTTAACAGCCGACTGAATGGCTGAAATATTGTGTTAAGGCTTTTAGGGTTTATACCAATCCCGTTATCGGATACGGTGATGTGATGGTGGGCTCGATCCGTTACAGAACGAATTTTTATTTCGACAGCACCGACGTTGTACTTGATTGCATTGCTGATCAGGTTTTTAAACAAAATATAATATTGAAAACTCAAGCCCGCTATTTTAGGAAGTTCGTCTACTTCAAGGCTAAATTGCTTTTCATCTGCTTGAGTAAGCTCATCCACAATTTTTTTAATCAGAATATTGAGATCAATGGATTCATAATTAATATGGTCAGCCTCGACCAGAAGGTATTCGTATAGGCCATGGACCAGTTCGCTCATTGAACTTAGTCGATTATCTAACAGGTCGAAAAATTCAATCTCATGATCCTCAAATTCAATGCGCTTCTCCAGGCTGTCTTTTAGCAAAGTTAAGAGCTGGTTGATATTGCGAATGGGGCTGTTGAAGTCATGGGATAAGCTTTGGCAAAAGAGCTGTTGATCCTGGTTGCGTTTTTCAAGCGCCAAATGTTGCTTTTTTCTATCGATGGCGTAGTAGCAGACCCGTTGGAGAAGAGGGGGGGTCAAATCTTCTTTGGGCATGTAATCCTGTATACCGCGGCGGATTAAGCCCAGAGATAACTCCGTATCGTTCAGCGAGGTGAGTACCACAATCGGCACTGGAGTAACAATATTTTTTAGTTTTTTGATGGTATCTGCGATTTGGGAGTCAGGTAGCTGAAGATCCCAAAGTGCCAGATCAAAATTGCTGTTTAGAAGCTTTTCTACGCCGTCGGAGAAACGTGTGGCGATATGAACGACGGGTTTGGGCGAAAATGCTTGCTCGCAAACATCGCAAATCAGCTCTGCGTGATCGGAGTTATCCTCTACTAGTAGTATCTGCATCGACGTGCCTTCAATCTATTCGCTATGCGGTATCTCGCTGGTTAGAACCCAATAAAAATTCAGATCTTTAATCTTCTTAATAAAATCGTCAAATTGCAGGGGCTTGGTTAGATAACTATTTGCGCCCAGCCGGTAACAGTTTTGTATTTCCTGTTCAGTGTGCGAGGTGCTCAGCATGACTACGGGTAAATGGCGGAATTGAGGCTCAGATTTTATCCATTGTAAGGCTGAGGTACCGTCCATGCGAGGCATTTTCAAGTCTAAAAGTATAAGGTCCGGAATTTTGGTTTCTGAAGTGTTGTATTCTCCCTCACATTTCAGAAACTTAATAACCTCTTCGCCATTGGTAACATGAAATACAGTATTGGTGAGATTGAAATCCTGCAGAGTTTCTACGATTAGCTCTGCGTGATCTATATTGTCTTCCGCGAGTAGTATAACTAAAGGTTTTATAGTGTTCATGGACCTTTCGCCTGGATGGTTTCCTGATTCGGAAAAAATAGGGAAAAAGTGCTGCCGTTGCCAAGACTGGACTGCAGCGCTACCCTGCCGTTGTGTTTCTCCATAACTGATTTTACGATAGCCAGTCCCACCCCAGTGCCTTCAGTGGCATTTAGCCGCTCGAAGACATTGAATATGCGTTGCTGGTATTTCTCCTCTATGCCAAGCCCATTGTCCTTAATGTCGATAACCGTGTTTTGGCCAACCTTTCTTGTGCTTAATTCGATACAGGGAAGTGTATCTGTATTTCTGAATTTTATCGCATTGCCAATAATGTTTTGTAAACATTGACTAAAGGCACTTTCATTGGCGTAGATTGGGTGCAGTGTATCGGGAAAAATAATATTGGCTTGTGATCTGGTAATCTCTGATTCCATATTTTGTAGTACATTGCGAAGCACGTGAATGGTATTGATGTCCTGCTTTTCCAAACCGGTCTGGACCATTCTCGACAGTTGCAGAAGATCATTTAGCAGGTGCCCCATATGATCGACATTCATTTGAATTCGTTCAAACTGATGTTTTTGTTTTTCATCCAGAATATCTTTTAATGCTTCGGCGAGTCGGCTGGCAAAGCCGGATATGGTAACCAGGGGCGATTTAAGGTCGTGTGAAACAGTGTAAATAAATTGTTCCATTTCTTTGTTTTTAGCGGAGAACTGCTCATTGCTCTCTTCAAGAGACTTTTGTAAAGCGACGCTTTCGTTGACGTTTCGTATTATAGCCGCCAATCCGATTGGTTGTGAATCTTTCGCCTTGATCAAGGAAACGGTTATCGATGCATTTATCGCCGTTCCGCTAGAATGTTTTATGACGGTTTCAAAGTTGGTAGAATCGGCTCCCCCGCGTAGCTTTTCGAAAATTGCATTCATTATTTGCCCGTCCTCACCTGGAAATAATATTTGCACTAGATTTTGCTGTCTGACACACTGCTCATCGAAGCCAAGCATGGCGGCTGCCGAGTGATTCCACGAATCGATATTTCCCTGCAAGTCTGTACTGATGATGGCATCCCCTGAACCACGAATAAGCGCCTCGTAATTGGCCCTGCTGTGTAGTTCGGCAAGGCTTTTCTGACCCAGAAGCCAGTATAGATATATCATTAGCGTTAGAATGGCGTATAAAGAAAGGATAATTAAAATAGCAGTCATTTTAAGCTGCTGGATTCGTTTCTTAAGGAAAGAGTGGTCCATTGTGGTGATTAAGCGCAATTCATGTTTTTTGGTGCGGTCGGACAATTGAAAACGGGTTTCAGAATACAGGTACTTAACCCCCTGTTGTTTGCTTTCGGCGAGCATTACACGAGACACGTCGGTCGTTGAAGTGCGGAAATCTTTGTGCCAAGTTGAGCTATCGCCAAATTCATAGGCAAAGGATTTATTGTCGTCGGGATGGATAATATAGCGACCGGATTGATCCAGCAAAAACAGGGAAAAGCCGGTTTCCATATTGCTTTGCAGCAGCTCAATTAATGGCCGCGCGTAATAGTTTATAATGACGAAGCCAAAGGGTTCGTTCTTTGTATCATAAACCACTTGCGCAGCTCGGTAGGTGGGCCAGGGAGGTGTCTCAATTGTCCCATGCTCACGATTCAGTTCTATATCAGACCAATAAACCTGGTTGGGCTGTAGCTGTAATACATTCTGAAAATAGCCTCTGTGTTCTTTCTCTTGTAATTGTTCCTCCTGCGTAATTGCAGCCTGCCCTTCATGCCGAGTTATCCGAACAAGTTCCTTGCCATTATCGGCAATGCCTATAAAGCGTATTTGCGCAATACTGGGATGGTTTTTGGCATAAGCCAGGAAGATGGTTTGTAACCTGTGAACCCAAATATCGTAGTCAGATTCAGCATCTGAAGAATGTGGTCGGCTTGTTTTTTCCAGCATGATAGCTTTGACAGGCGGCGTTGCATGCAGGAAGCGTATATCCCTCTGAGCTTGTTTGAAGTTTTTTTCAAGCATGGCGTGCCGTATATTGGATTGGGTTAATAATGACAATCCGGCTTCGGCATACATTTGTTTTTCGATATTTTTGTTAAATATGAAAAGCGTAGTGACGCAGAGCAGCAGGCAAAGCGCAACGGCTATTGAAAAAGCTTTCTTTGTTAGAAACAGGGGGTTCAATATGATTCCCGGATTCTACTCATAGGTGCATAATCAGGTAACTATAGCAGGTGAAAACGCGGTTATATGCCAGCAGGTTAACCGCTTGAAGCGAGCACGCTCGAAGGCGGGTCAATGTAAGCAGGTATCCTGTGTGCAACGATGCCAGATTGTCCTCTTAAATAAAAGAGGCACGACTAGCAATTGCGGCGACAGAGCGAGCTGTAAACGCTGCTTAGAGCAGGTGGTGGTTCTGGCGGTTTTGATCTTCTCGTCTATATCACGAATTAAATCAACCAAGCCAAACCTGCTGATCCAATTTGCCCGTCGACGTCATGGGGATGTATTCAATAAATTCGATTGATTTGGGGGCGTTGTACGACAACTTGTCGACAGCAACAGGGCGAACCGAATTCTTTGATCGGCTACACTGACTTTGCGTAATTACTAGCAACGCAGTGAATACTTCACCATTTTTCGGAGGAACATGTTTAATGCGCTCAGCTGCAACACTGCTGGGTGTTGGGTAGCTATAAATCTGAATGGTCTGTTGAAGCTTGGCACCTCTACATAGAAGTGGCTCTGATACCCTAACCTGAGCTCGCCCCAGAATCTGGATAATTTCTATCACTCATATTCTATTCTTAGACGAGTTCGTGCAGATTTTCGTCCACAAACTGAGCGAGGCTGATTATCGCGCATTTTATAGATGAAGAACCAAATTTAGTTGTTGGTTGAGGCTGAATGACGTTCTATGTGGATTTCGATAGGTTGTTTTAATACCTGTAGGCAATCCAGTCGGAATTCTAATGAGTTTTTTCGAGAATATAACTCGTTGTTTTTATTGGTCGGAGTGAGATCGACTGAAAAGTCTTCATATGTAGTTGATATAAAACAATTATAATGTTCTTGTATTTTCTTTATGCCCCCATAAATACCCCCAATTGTTAGAGGTTGGAGTGATTGCCATGCTCTATGAAAAGCCCTCCTTTGATAAAATTTATTTCATCAAAAAAAGTCCACTTTTATTGATAGCTTTAAAAGCTGCTATTTACAGTACCGCTCATAAAAGCGCTTAATTTTGTAGGGCACGCTTCTAGAAGTACCAAACCCAGATAGTACTCGATTAAATAGTTGATCATCCACATCCTCACGAGTTTCTATCTCTCCCAAAACTATGCTTTGTTCTAACTTGGTCGAACAGAGTATCTCTGCTTTCGAGTAGACTACGTAGCTTCTGTGTGCAACGTAAGGATGATCGCCTGGTGAGATTATACAGGTAGTATCGTGAGGTAAATCTTCTTTTATGGAGCTTATATTCACTGCTAGAACTGAATTTTTTCGCAGGCCAGCGTCATAGATTGGATCGTTACAGATTATAAATAGATGATTGCAGGGGCCTGATATCAATAATATCGTACCCCGCTTATACGGTGCTTTGGGCATTCTATTTTAAGCTTGCACAAGCTTGATCAAGGCTGCGCCACTCGCGTTCCCTTTGGGTTACGTTCTGGATTTCTTCGTTGCTTTTTCCCAAATCTTTAAGAATGTCCGCAACAGATATTGGGAACGAGCTTCCATTCGGGTCTTTCCACTCGGTACACTCATTGTGCAAATAATCTACCAGTGCAAACGCTTCCATTTTTCCATATTTTTCGTTCACATCAGTCAATAAATCAACCTCAGCCGGACATAGCTCATCAAGATCTTCAACAGAGTTGTATGGAGATTTGAGTGATACACAGTAATTTGCTTCATCTTTGATCCAATGATCCCACGCTTCTGGAGAAGCGGGATTTCCTTTAATTAGATCATAAGTTTGAGAAAGCACTGGACCATGAGGCATTGAAACAGGGTGATCGCCACTTATTGAATAACCTAAAGTATCGTAGCCCGACTTATCTGTGAGGTAGAGAAGCTTTATGAGCTTTATGAATGGCATACTGTTTCCTGGCTGTTGAGCCAATAAAAACGCTGCCATTTGTGCTACTTTTGCTTCTGAGAACATTTTGTTAATACCCGAACCTGAATTTTTATTGTATTGCGAAGGATAGACCTTGTATTGCCAACTTCCACGACTCTAACGGAATGTATTAGAGCAATCATACTAAGTTGAATCGCACATTTCCCTATTATTGTTAGGGGGAGTTGCCAAAGTCAGGCAATATTTATCATCGCTTCTGTATGTAAGTACAGTAAAGATTCGTAAAAAAGCAATTGCTTGTTTCGTTTATATTGAGAGCCTATATCCACGATCTCTCCAGATTGATTAGCAAAACAATTAATCATGCAGATATATAATCGAAGTTGGGTTTGTCCACCCTTTGGGAAGCTAACAAGCTATCTGGAGTCTATTAAAGATCAACAAGTTAACTAAAAAGCTCCCAACTCTATCTTTGCCTGCTCTGTGCTCTAACCCTCTGATATGAATCACTTTTCTGGGTAACTGCCCCCCCCCAAGATTTCCAAGATTTTATTAACTCGCCATATGACCGGAATAAAATCATTATGTAACCAGTACGCGCACGTATTGCTCCGAAAATTCACCGGATCGCGTTGTTTTCAATTCTGAACGCTTGAGATGGGGAGCAATTTCAATACGAGAGAGTCATTGTTCGACCTATGAGCAACTTTTGTGCGAAGTGCTACCAGGGGGTGGGTTAAGCTGCAAAATCGCTTGCTGGTCAAATGTGCATCCTTTGGAGGGCAGGGAATAACCTCCCTAGCGACCTTCCAGGTTAAGCCCTCAACCTGTTATCCAGCTTCTCGTGTGGTGACTGGTAAAAAATCTTCGCGCGTAGTGACTTCCAGAAAATCTTGAAAAGTGGGATTTCTGATAATCGCGCTTACTTTTTTTACCCCATAAAAAGCTTCCCAAGCCATAGATTACTAACCTTTTCCGGAAGCGAACCTGATAAAACCTGAATCTTGAGACTCCATTTATACGAGTGCCCAGGTAAACAGCACCCTCCCTGCTGGCGTTTGAATATCTCAGAATAGGTCAGCTTTGGCCTCTTTTTAGGGACTGTAAAAACTCAAAAAATGATCAATTGCCGCTATCACTTTAGGGGCTCAAGAAACGAATCATCTAAAACCCTCTACTTTAGATGGTCTATTTATACCCTGATTTAGATGAAACGTGGGCTTTGTAGATATGTGTTCTCGATTGCCAGTTGCAAGGTCGCCCTGATTTTGGGAATGCCAATTCACTCTATGGACAAGGTATCTAGATTCTAAAACAACTACAGCCTATGGCTATATATTAAGGTGTTCAATTAGCGAGTTCAAAAACCGGAAAAATTAGCCTGATTAGTTCACATAGCGAGTTCAAAAAGCATATTTTCAGATCAATTTGCATCCAATTGATTCACATAGCGAGTACATTCGTTCATATAGCGACTACGGATTTTAATTTATTTACTGGTATTTCCAGAGATTGCTTGCCGTCTTTGAAGCCTTCACATCAAGCTTACCCTTGCAGTCGTCAATTGGTTGCCAAGTGAGAGCGAACAGGTTGCACTGATGTTTTCCGCCCTGCCTGGTGCGCTGGATGAACCCTAGGCGCTCCAATGTGGCCAGTGATTTAAAGAGGGTGCCACTGGATCGCCAGCCGAGATTTTTCATTATTCCCCAAGCTGCACTTAAATCACCATTGTTGGAGCCGTTGTACTGTTTTGATAGCTCCAGCAATAACTTTACGTCCCAGCCATTCAGTTGCTTGTAGCTGTCAGATTCCATGACTACATGGGGAACTCCGGCGTAGCGGGCTTTCCTTGCCCTTCCATTGGGTTTAGTGGAAGCCATGCCCCCTCCTAATTGTATTGGAGGGGATGGCAGTAGAGTATTGCTATCTGAGCAGGATAAAGCGCATGAAGTCTACAAAACACTTCTACGGCTTGTGAACGTGTGGCAGCAAAAACCAACCCAGACACACCACCACCAAAACCACTAACAATCCTGTAAGCTTTCCACTTTGGGGTTTCCATTACGCCACCCCCTTAAACTTGCCAGCCATTAGTACATAGCGGGCGACTCTGTGGGGGTAGCCTTCCGGCGTAGTCTCAGTTGACCAAATCATTTGAATGTTCAAACCAAAGTCATGACAAAGCTCGAACACTCTCGGGGCGGGAGCCATGATGTTGAGCTCATGCCGGGCTTGAATGGTAGTGATTCCGCAACTACCGGCCTCTCTAAATGCTGCCAGCAAGCGTTGTCGCTGGGCCATTGCATTGGTATCATTGACGTTGCTTGTTTGGCCTCTGCTCTCTGTAGGGGCTTTATTTTTTTTCATCGTTTAGCCCTCCACCTTTTCGACGTGCTCCATCCAGCCCTCAATTACTGAGAGCCGCCAAGCAATAGCTTTCTTGCCAATCTTTGTGGGGGGAGGGAAAGTGCCATTCTCTATGTCACGGTATATAGCGGATTTCGATTTGCCTGTTTTCTTACTAACTTCTTGGAGTTTTAGGAATCTATCTTCATCTGCCTGGGCTTTGTGCTTAGCAGCTAGCTCCAGCCAGTTTGCAGAAGGATTTGTAAATGCTTTCATGGTTTCTCCTAGGTCATTGCGATTCAAATGATCTCAGGAGTGATTAAAGCTAATTAGTCGTTTAATTGGTATGTCATTGATTTCGTGTTAGATAAACATTGTTCATGGCTTTTTCATGCAAATACTTTAAGGTCGCGCATGACAATATTTCTAAAATCCAAATGTCATTGTCATGTGCTAATGACGCTGACTATGCTTGGTCTTGGTCCCTGGCTCTCTCAAGCTTTTCCATATATCGGGAAAACTCGCGCTCACTGTATTTGAAGTGTAATTGAACGAGGTTCGCTATGATTCCAGGGATAGGTCTTTTATTTATCGTTTGAGCATTTGGCAGACAAATATCGTAACCTATCAACATGCTGTCTATAAATCTTCTGCGTAATTCATTTGAAGGAATCTTCTCACCAAGCTTGGCTTTACGTGCCGCCGGACTAAGATGTAGTGATTGTCCAGTATCAGCAAGCTGCGATAGCAATCTCCGAAGCTCAGGCGAACGTTGCCGATATAACTGATCAATGCTTTTACCCCAAAAAAATTCGCTACGCTCGTCAAGAGAAGCCAGCAAATCACGCGCTTTCTTCTGGATTTTCAAAATCTCTAATTTTGGTGGAGCTTCCAAATCATCTATGCCCTTCGCTTTAATTAAGTTTCTGTAAAGTTCCTGAAAGGCGTTCAACACTAGCTTCTGCAATCGAAACTCCATTGGCAGCAGAGAATAATTTGCTAAATCAGTTGCCTCATCCTGTAAAATATTTTTTAAGTTGTATGATCTTTTATCTAGCTCGCCTTTGGCGATTGTGAAGTAGGGGTTAGCTGCTATTTCGCCGAGCAGACTCAAATCCCAATCAGTAAGACCGTTTCGAATTTGAGCCGCTAGTTTTAGCGCTCCGTCTCTGTCAAATACCCAAGAAGTGATTGGGTGTGGAGCAAGCGGATTGATTGGTAAATATAGGTACTTTTCTAACCTGAGAAGAGTGATGTAATGTCTATCAGCAGATTCCGTGCCATCGGTTTCTTTGAATATTTCTGCAACTAAATCAGAGTATTTCTTCCCGTACTTTTTCACCATATAACTATCTAAATGCACGTCAAAGGTTCTTTTGTTTCTTAACGTTGGTCTGCAAAGTTTTAAGCTTTCTAAGCCAGTCTCAATTCGCGCAATCACTCTTTCATGGTGATTGACTCTGTAGGCTTCTGAAATTATGAAGTTTTCCAAATGAATTAATGCCGTTATCTTGCTAGTGCAACGTCGAAAAAGGCGAAGGGTTGAATCAGGCTTTTGGTGGGTATTTTTAATTATTTCACCCTGAATTAACGCATGGAATTTTAAAGCCATCTGACACTCTACAATTATGAGGTTCCGAAATTGAGCCAACCCATGCCGGTGAAGGTGTCCGGCCTTTCAGGAGCGACCCTAGGGTTGGCTTACTCGTCTACTTGAAGCGTCCAGCAATTACATTCCCATTTTGAGCTTCAAGTCTTAATCCATCTAAATAATCTGCCCACTTCTGCATCATCTCAGTACGCTGGGGCAAATGTTTAGTTCTGTTATATGCCCGCCCTGTGGGATCGCGTACTGCGTGAGCCAGTTGGTGCTCTATCAAATCCACGCGGAAGCACAATACCTCGTCCAGAATCGTTCTAGCTGTCGCTCGAAAGCCGTGTGGTGTCATGGTTTCGTTGTTGTACCCCATAGTCCTTAGCGCCGTGCGCACGCCATTCTCACTCAATGGCCGACTACCGCCCCTGGCGCTGGGAAATATATACTTGCCTCTCCCAGTTAACGAATGGATCTCTTTTATAATATCTATGGCCTGTTTGCTTAAAGGCACGATGTGAGGCTGCTTCATCTTCATTTTTTCAGCTGGGATCTGCCAAAGTGCTTGTTCCCAATCCAGCTCTACCCATTCCATATGCCGCAATTCCTTTGGACGCACAAAAAGGAGAGGGGAGATTTGCAGTGCTGCTCTTACAACGGGGGTGCCGCTAAAGGCGTCTATTGCTACCAGCAATTTGCCCAGCTCCTTTGGTTCAGTGATGGCAGCATGATGCTTTTTAATATGTACTTTCAGTGCGCCCCTTAAGTCGGCGCTAGGATCTCGCTCTGCTTTACCAGAGGCCACGGCATAGCGAAAGACTTGTCCTGCTGTTTGGTGGGCTCTGTGAGCTGTATCAATAGCGCCCCGATTTTCAACCCGTCTAAGCACCTTTAATAGTTCTGGTGGAGTGATGTCGGAAATAGGGCGTTTACCTAGGGGAGGGAATAGGTCGTTTTTTAGCAAACGCCAAGTGCGGGTACGATGGCTGTCTGACTTGCTAGGCATGTGGTTGTTGTACCACTCTGTAGCGACCAGCTCGAAACTGTTCTCAGCTGCCTCCAGGTTGGCGGCTTTTGTTAGTCTGTTTGCGTTGGATGGGTCTATATGAGGTAGGAGCTTTTTTGCTTCTTGTCTTTTGTCTCGAGCCTCGTCCAGCGATACCGTTGGATAGACCCCAAGCGCCAGAACCTTTTCCTTTCCAGCAAAGCGATACTTAAGACGCCAGTATTTGGCTCCATTCGTCGTTACTAGTAGGTACATACCCCCGCCATCAGCGAGCTTGTAGTTCTTGTTTCTGGGTTTGGCTTGTTTAACGGCTAGTGCGGTAAGAGGCATATAGCGCGGGCTCTCTAGTGCTTCAGGGGGTATCGTGCTCTTGCCAAAAAGGGGTATGTGTTTCCCGAATTGGCCATGTACCCCCAGTTATATCCCCGAATGATTGGGATTGCAATGGATGTGCTGGGATGGAGTGGGAGCTAGAGGCCTTGATTTATGCGGGCTTCAGAGGGGTTTCGGACTTGCTGGGACGTTGTGGTGGGGGTATTTGGTCGGAGTGAGAGGATTTGAACCTCCGACCCCTGCCTCCCGAAGGCAGTGCTCTACCAAGCTGAGCCACACTCCGATTTTTTGAAAACCTTAAAACTTAATGGTTGCGTTGAACAGCCAGATCACACAAAGCCATCAGCGCTTCTTTATATATTGAATCTGAAACATCATCAATAGCTTGCTTGGCCAGGCCTGCTTTTTCCCTGGCTTTTTGCATGGTGTATTCCAGTGCGCCGCATTCTTTCACAGTGTTTGTGATGGCGTCAATATTCTCAAGTCCGCCAGTCAGAATGGCACTGCGGATAAGCTGCTTTTCACTTTCTGAAGCGTGCTGTAAGGCATAGATTAGGGGTAGGGTAGGTTTGCCCTCGGCCAGATCATCGCCTACGTTTTTACCCATGGTGTCAGCAGATCCGTTGTAATCCAGCACATCATCCACTAGTTGAAATGCACAGCCCAGGTGGTCTGCATAGGTCGCAAAGGCCTGCTCAGTCGCGGAATCCGGTTGCGCCAGTACAGCGCCGGACTGGGCCGAAGCTTCAAACATCTTGGCCGTTTTGTAGCGGATGACCTCCATATATTGATCTTCTGAAGTGTCGGGATTCTTGCAGTTAACCAATTGAAGGACTTCACCTTCGGCAATCAGGTTGGTGGCGTTGGACAGAATCTTTAGAATCTTCATATTGCCCACGTTCACTACCATCTGGAACGAGCGGGAAATCAGAAAGTCACCCACCAGCACGCTAGGGGCATTCCCCCAGACCTCATTGGCGCTGGCTTTGCCGCGGCGAAGGGACGATTCATCGACGACATCGTCGTGCAACAGGGTAGCGGTATGCAAAAACTCTACTACGGCCGCAACTTCAATGTGCTGGTCGCCCTGGTAGCCCAGTGCGCGCGCGCTGAGCAGGCAAACCAGCGGTCGTAGACGCTTGCCACCGCTATCAATGATATAGTTGCCTATCTCTTTGATCAGCGGTACATGGGTATGTAACTGTTTGAAAATGAAGTCATTGACCTTGAGAAAGTCGTCGTCGACCGCTGCGGAGATCGCTTTAAAATCCATAAATACTGACCGTGATGGGGGTGGGGCCAAGCGACCACACAAATACAACGCTTGATAACCCGAATGCTATGGCTTGGGGCTTCTGAGTGTCAAGCTAAAGACTTGATTTTACTGGTTCTGAGGGGCGCGACCAGAAAAGTGGATAGCATTCCAATATCGGGCTTGCGTGCATTACCCGATTCCCTTACAATTGCGCCCCCTGTGACTCGACGCATGTAGCTTTTCTGTGCGCTAGCTCAAAGCAAGCTCAGTCGAAACGTCGGGTTAATCAAAGAATTTTTGTAGCATATAAAGAGCGGTTGGAGTCAGCAGCTATGTACGCGGTATTTGTAAGTGGTGGCAAACAGCATCGGGTCGCAGAAGGCGATATCCTAAAGCTGGAAATGATTGATGCCGAGCCTGGCTCAGCCATCGAGTTTGATCAGGTTTTGTTGGTCGCTAACGGCGACGACGTTAAAATTGGTGCACCTGTCGTTGAAGGCGGCATGGTGAAAGCGGAAGTGGTCACCCACGGCCGTGGCGAGAAAGTTAAAATTATTAAGTTTCGTCGTCGTAAGCACCATCGTAAACAAATGGGCCATCGCCAGTACTTCACTGAAGTGAAGATCACTGGTATCAACGCCTAATCCCAAGTTAGTTAAGGAGAAGCAAAATGGCTCATAAGAAAGCTGGTGGTAGTACCCGTAACGGTCGCGATTCCGAAAGTAAGCGCCTTGGCGTTAAACGGTACGGCGGCCAGGTCGTAAAAGCAGGCAACATTATTGTTCGCCAGCGCGGGACTCAGTTTCACCCAGGTGTGAACACTGGTCTGGGCAAAGATCATACGATCTATGCCAAAGTGGACGGTGTGGTCAAGTTTCAGGTGAAAGGTCCTAAAAGTCGCAGATTCATTACCATCGAACCTGTCGCTTAATTCCTAGCGCTACTTCGAGACAATGCTGAGCCCTGCCGTAAGGCGGGGCTTTTTGCGTTATAGTCCCGGGCGTGTAGGATGGTAATTGAAGGCGTTATGCTTAAGTAGTTTTGCAGTGTTATAGGTGCGGGAGCAACCCCATGAAATTTGTTGATGAAGCCGCAATACGTGTTGAAGCCGGAGATGGCGGGAATGGCTGTTTGAGCTTCCGGCGTGAAAAATACATTGAATATGGCGGCCCTGACGGCGGTAATGGGGGTGTTGGCGGTAGTGTTTTGCTGCAGGCAGATAACGGCCTGAATACCTTGGTCGATTATCGCTATGAGCGCTTATTTAAGGCGCAGCGCGGTGAAGGTGGGGCCGGTCGTAATTGCACGGGTGCCAGTGGCGAGGACCTTGTGCTCAGGGTGCCGGTCGGCACCACCGTTATCGATGAAGATACCGATGAGGTGTTGGGCGATTTGTTGAAGCACGGCGATCAATTCCTGGTGGCCCGAGGCGGTCGTGGTGGTTTGGGGAATACCTGTTTTAAATCAAGCACTAACCGTGCTCCCAGGCGCACGACCCCCGGAACGGAAGGCGAGAAGCGCAATTTACGTTTCGAACTGAAAGTCCTGGCCGATATCGGCTTGCTGGGGATGCCGAATGCGGGCAAGTCCACCTTGATTCGTGCCGTGTCCGCTGCCAAGCCCAAAGTGGCTGATTATCCCTTTACTACGTTGGTGCCCAATCTGGGTGTGGTAAAAGTAGACCGTTTGCGTAGTTTTGTAATGGCGGACATTCCCGGTCTGATTGAGGGTGCAGCAGAGGGCGCGGGCCTGGGAATTCGTTTTCTCAAGCATTTGGCGCGGTGTCGTATCCTGTTGCATGTGGTCGATATTGCGCCCTGGGATCAGTCCAGCCCGGTCGAGTCCGCTGAGGCGATTGCAGGTGAGTTGCAACTATTCAGCCCCACGCTGGCGCAGCGAGAGCGGTGGCTGGTATTAAATAAACTGGATTTGCTGCCGGATGAAGAAGCGGGCGTCCGTTGCCAGCAAATTATCGATGATCTGGGTTGGGAGGGGCCAGTTTATCGGGTGTCGGCGGCCAATGGTGCCGGTACGCAGGATTTGGTTTTTGCCATAATGAATCACCTGGAAGAGTTGGATGAGCGTATGGCGGCGGATGAGGAATTCGCGGAGCAGGAGCGAGAGGCCCGGCAGCGCTTGGAGGAAGAGGCGCGGCACAAAATTCAGGAGCAGCGTGAAGAGCGTCGCCGTCTGCGTAAAGAAGCTAAAAACCGCAGTGATGACGATGATGATGACCACGAGGTGGAAGTGGTTTACGCTCCCCATTAATTTAATCTTATTTAGAATATGTCACTTATGAATGCATCCGATCGTCAGATGGCGCGCTCAAAAGTCGCCTTATCTAAGCGCTGGGTAGTGAAAATCGGTAGTGCCCTGTTAACCGATGACGGGCGCGGTCTGGATCGTGAGGCGATAGCTGGCTGGGTCGCGCAAATGCACAGCCTCCGTCAGCGGGGGGTGGAGCTGGTGTTGGTCTCCTCCGGGTCCGTGGCTGAAGGTATGGCTCGGCTGGGTTGGAAGCAAAGGCCGAAGGCGATGCATGACTTGCAAGCAGCGGCGGCGGTTGGCCAGATGGGGTTGGTTCAGGCCTGGGAGCAGTCGTTCCAGCGGCATGGTGTTCACACTGCCCAGGTTTTGGTTACTCACGAAGATTTGTCCGATCGCAAACGTTACCTAAATGCGCGTAATACCCTGTTGGCCCTGATTGGGCATGATGTGGTGCCCGTAGTAAATGAAAATGACACGGTTGTTACGGATGAGATTCGCTTTGGTGACAACGACACATTGGGGGCGTTGACTGCGAATCTGGTAGAGGCCGAGTTGTTGGTGATCCTCACTGATCAGGAAGGCATGTTTGATGCTGACCCCCGCCAGAATTCTTCGGCTAAGCTAATATCCTGCGCTAAAGCGTCTGATTCAGCATTGCATTCAATGGCTGGTGGCGGGGCGGGTGTGCTGGGGCGGGGCGGTATGGCAACCAAGCTCAGGGCGGCTCAATTGGCGGCGCGCTCCGGGGCGGCCACGGTTATAGCCGGCGGGCGTCTTCCGGCGGTACTTGAGCGAATTCAGGAGGCTGATGAGGTCGGGACTTTGCTGCTCGCTGATGACACGCCAATGGCTGCTCGGAAACAGTGGTTGGCCGGCCACCTGCAAATGCGGGGTGTGTTGACGTTGGATGCGGGCGCGACCAAAGCGCTCAGGGAAAAAGGTGTGAGTCTGCTGCCCGTTGGTGTGCGGGAAGTGAAGGGGAATTTCTATCGTGGTGAAATGGTGGCCTGCGTAGATCCGGATAACCAGCGGGTTGCTTGTGGTCTGGTGAACTACAGTGCTGAAGAGGCGCGTCAGATTATGGGGCTAGGCAGCGAGAATATTGCTGCGATCTTGGGTTACGTAGACGAGAAAGAGTTGATACATCGGGATAATATGGTGGTTTTGTAGTTCATGTTAAGCTTGTGGGCCCCAACAAAAAAACCGGCAACAGCCGGTTTTTTTGTTGCTTCAGCAAAGGAAGCCAAGAACATATCGCTAATTAAGCGGCCAGACCTTTAATCTGGGCGTTTAAACGGCTCTTATGGCGAGCGGCTTTGTTCTTGTGGATAATGCCTTTAGTTACCATGCGGTCGATAACGGGCACTGCTGCAAGGTACGCTTTCTGGGCGTTTTCCTGGTTGCCGGTAGCAATCTCGTTAATCACTTTTTTGATCTGTGTGCGAACCATGGAGCGCAGACCGGCATTGTGTCTGCGACGCTTTTCAGACTGGCGTGCACGTTTCTTAGCTGATTTGATGTTAGCCAAGGTCTAGCTCCTTTTGAAACGTATAATCTAAACGTAGGTTGATCAGACGGGTAAGTTACAACCCGTCCGACTGAATTTAATTGGTGCGATCGAAAAGCACGTTGGCTTGAAACAACTTGATTTCGAGGACGCAAGATTATTCATGCATAGGCCCCCACTGTCAAGGCCTGAATACTATTTACTGGTTGGGGATAGGGAATATTCAGACAATACGTATAATAGCGGCCTTCATTGTTTAGGGTCATCAGTGCATGAAACAGGAAATAACAGGGCAGAAACAGAAGGGGTTACTCCGTTCCACCGGTATTGTCAGTGTTTTTACGCTGATGTCCCGGGTGCTAGGGCTGGTTCGGGATGTTGTGGTGGCAAATATGTTTGGTGCCGGAGCCGGAGCCGATGCCTTCTTCGTTGCCTTCAAGATCCCTAATTTTTTTCGGCGTCTATTCGCTGAAGGTGCCTTTTCCCAAGCCTTCGTTCCAGTTTTGTCAGAATACCGTGCGCAGCGGGATCTGGCAGAAGTTCGCTTGCTGATTAGCTACACCTCGGGAACGTTAGGGGGAGTGCTGATTGCCGGAACGATTTTTTGCGTTGTGTTTGCTCCAGCGGTGACCTATTTGTTTGCACCGGGCTTTCACGACACCCAGGGGAAGTTTGATTTGGCGGCGGATATGCTCCGGCTCACCTTCCCTTATTTATTGCTGATTTCCCTTACCGCCTTTCTGGGCAGCATCCTCAATAGTTACGGTAAGTTTGCTATTCCTGCTTTTACCCCGGTGATCTTAAACATAGTGTTGATTAGCTTTGCGATTTTTATATCACCGCTAATGGATCCACCTATCCTGTCGTTGGCCTGGGGGGTGCTGGCATCCGGGGTGATTCAGTTGGTATTCCAGATGCCCTTTATTAAGCAAGTGAATTTGTTGGTGCGGCCAAGCTGGGGTTGGAGCGACCCCGGGGTCAAGCGAATTCTAGCGCTTATGGTCCCTGCGCTGTTCGGTGTTTCCGTAGCCCAGATTAACCTGTTACTGGATACGGTGTTGGCGTCCTTTTTGGAAAATGGGAGCATTTCCTGGCTGTATTATTCTGACCGGCTGATGGAGCTGCCCCTTGGCGTGTTTGGTATTGCCATTGCGACTGTGATTCTGCCAAGCCTTTCCCGTAAGCACTCTACTAAATCGTCCGAGTCTTTCTCGGGGACATTGGATTGGGCGGTTCGCATGGTGTTGTTGATTGGCCTGCCGGCCAGCCTGGCGCTGGTGTTGTTAGCTAAGCCGATGCTGATTACGCTGTTCCAATATGGGGAGTTTGCCCCATCGGATGTAGATAAAGCCAGTATGAGCTTGCAGGCGTACAGCCTGGGCTTGCTGGCATTTATGGTCATCAAAGTGCTGGCTCCGGGCTACTTTGCCCGACAGGACACTAAAACCCCGGTGTCAGTCGGTATTAAAGCGCTGGTGGTAAATATGGTGCTTAATTTAGCCTTAATTATTCCTTTGGCGCACGTTGGACTGGCGCTGGCGACCAGCTTGTCTGCAGCGCTAAATGCCGCGCTGCTCTACCTTGGGCTGCGCAAAGAAGGCGTCTATCAGCCTCAGGCGGGGTGGGCAATATATCTGTTAAGATTGGCTGCGGCAGCCGGTCTAATGATTGCGCTTATATTATGGATGGACCGGGACGTTTCCGAGTGGTTAAGCTGGGGCTGGGAAAAGCGGGTCTGGCAGCTGGCACAAGTGGTTGTGTTGGGGCTGCTATCTTATGTAGGTACCTTGTTAATACTTGGGATGCGTCCTCGTGATTTGCTCACGAAGCCAGGTATTGATTAGGTTATATCCGTCCCTTAACTCCGCTATAATGCTGGGCCTTTTGGCAAGATGACAGAAACATGGAGCTGATCCGCGGCGTTCACAATTTACGGCCCCGTCACCAAGGGTGTGTGGCTACTATTGGCAATTTTGACGGTGTGCACCTTGGGCATCGCGCCATAATTCGCCAAGTAACTGAAAAGGCTAAGGTATTAGACTTGCCGTCAGTGGTCATGGTATTTGAACCACAGCCGCGCGAGTTTTTTGCACCGCAGGAAGCACCGGCCCGTTTGATGACTTTTCGTGAGAAATGCGAAGTGATTGCTGAATTGGGTGTGGATAAAGTGCTGTGCGTTCGTTTCGATCATCGATTTTGTAATCAGAGTGCTCGACAATTTTGTGACGATATTCTGGTGGCCGGGCTGGGTATAAAACATCTCGTGGTTGGCGACGACTTCCGTTTCGGAAATGATCGTACCGGTGATTTCCGTTTCTTACAAAGTAAGGGCGAAGAGCACGGGTTTACGGTAGAGAACACGCACACCTTTGAATGGCACGGCGACAGAGTGAGCAGTACCCGAGTGCGGGAATGCCTGGAGCAGAGTGATTTCGATTCCGCAGCGGTTATGCTGTGCCAGCCGTTTTTTATGTCGGGACGCGTTATACATGGCGAGAAGCTGGGACGGACTATCGGTGTGCCGACGGCTAACTTCCTACCGAAACGGGTGCGTACGCCGGTCAGTGGCGTTTTTGCCGTGCAGGTGCGTGGTCTGGATCCTGCGCTTCCCGGTGTAAAAAATGGCGTTGCCAACGGAGTTGCCAATCTGGGGACGCGGCCTACTGTCGGTGGCGAAAAAGTGCGCTTGGAGGTGCACTTGCTTGATTTCAAGGGGGATCTTTATGGCCGCCACCTGCGGGTTATGTTCCGCCATAAAATACGGGAAGAAATTAAATTTGATGGGCTGGAAGCCCTGAAAGTCGCCATACAGCAAGATATTGAAACCGCAACACGCTATTTTAAGCGCAATCAACAATAGATCAGAACCAGGACATATTTTAAAGGGCAGTTGAATTTCATGGCCGATTACAAATCCACATTGAATCTCCCCAATACCCAGTTCCCGATGAAGGCGAACTTGGCGCAACGGGAACCGCAATTGCTTAAGCGTTGGGCTAAGCTGGACCTGTACCAAGCCGTACAGAATGCCACAGCCGGGCGTCCGCAATTTATTCTGCACGATGGCCCTCCCTATGCGAACGGCGATATTCATATCGGTCATTCGGTGAATAAAATTCTGAAAGACACAATTATCCGCGCTAAAAGGCTGAGTGGGTTTGATGCTCCCTATGTCCCCGGATGGGATTGTCATGGTCTTCCTATCGAGCATAACGTGGAAAAGAAAATCGGTAAGGCTGGCGTAAAAGTGCCCTACGACGTCTTTCGCAAAAAATGCCGTGAATATGCGACCAAGCAGGTGAATGGCCAACGCGAGGATTTTATGCGGCTGGGAATATTGGGTGATTGGCACAACCCCTATCTGACCATGGATTTTAAAACGGAAGCGGATACTATTCGGGCGTTGGGGCGGATCGCTGAGAATGGTCATCTGGTAAAAGGCTTCAAGCCTGTGTATTGGAGTGTCGTGGGTGGCTCTGCTCTGGCAGAAGCGGAAGTGGAATACCAGGATAAAACCTCTACCCAGGTCGACGTACGATTTCACCCGGTGGACCGCGAGGCCTTTGCGAAGCAGTTCGGTTTGGCGTCCATCAGTCTGCCATTGTCTGTGGTTATCTGGACTACCACGCCCTGGACTTTGCCTGCCAATCAGGCTGTCGCATTAAGTCGGGATTTGGAATACAGCCTGGTAGAGCTGGATGCGGGGAACGGGAACGAGATTATTTTGCTGGCCTCGGATCTGGTAGAAACGGTTTGTAAGCGATACGGCGTGGAATCTTTCGTCGTGCTTGAAACCACCACCGGGATCAACCTGGAAAATACACTGTTGCGTCATCCTTTTATCGACCGGGTTGTTCCGGTTGTCATGGGTGATCATGTAACTACTGATGCAGGTACAGGCGCTGTGCACATTGCGCCGGATCACGGTCTGGACGATTTTAACGTGGGTTTGAAGTACGGCATTAACACTCTGAACTATGTCGCTGCGGATGGCAGCTATGTGGAATCTACGCCGCTGGTTGCAGGGCAGCACGTTTATAAAGTCGAACCCAGAATTCTGGATTTGCTGGAGCAAAACGGGGCTCTGCTGAAGCAGGCAAAAATGGTTCACAGCTATCCCCATTGTTGGCGCACGAAAACGCCATTGATCTATCGCGCCACGCCGCAGTGGTTTATCAGCATGCAGCAGAAGGGCTTGCTGGAAGCCTGTAAGAAAGCGGCCCATCAGGTGGAGTGGTTACCCGAGTGGGGGAAAGCCCGCATTGAAGGTATGCTGGAGCAAAGTCCGGACTGGTGTGTTTCCCGGCAACGAACCTGGGGAGTGCCTATTGCGCTGTTTGTGCATAAAGAAACGTCTGAGCTGCATCCTGATAGCGCAGAATTAATTGAAGCGGTTGCAAAAAAGGTAGAACAGGACGGAATCGAAGCCTGGTTCAAATTGGATGCTGCGGAATTACTGGGCGCGGATGCTGAGCGTTACGAAAAGGTAACCGATACATTGGATGTGTGGTTCGATTCCGGTGTCACCCATTTTTCAGTGCTGGAGCAACGGGATAATCTGTGCGTCCCTGCGGATCTGTATCTAGAAGGTTCTGACCAGCATCGTGGTTGGTTTCAGTCCTCTCTGAAAACCAGTGTTGCGATTCGAGGAGAAGCGCCCTATAAAACGGTGTTAACTCACGGCTTCACCGTGGATGCTCAGGGCAAGAAGATGTCAAAATCCCTGGGCAATGTTATTTCACCCCAAACCGTGGTTAAAAATCTAGGGGCCGATATTATTCGCTTGTGGGTTTCGGCTACCGATTATCGCGGCGAGATGACGGTTTCCGACGAAATTCTGAAACGGACGGCTGACTCCTATCGCCGTATCCGTAATACCGCCCGTTTTTTGTTGTCCAACCTGAATGAGTTCGATCCGCAAACGAATTTGGTTGCCCAGGATGACATGCTTGCATTGGATCGCTGGGCTGTTCATCGTGCGGCAGTTTTGCAGCAAGAAATCATGCGTCATTACGATGAATTTCAGTTTCATGTGATCTATCAGAAGTTGCATAACTATTGTGTAGTGGATTTGGGCGGTTTTTATCTGGACGTGATTAAGGATCGGCAATACACCTGCAAGCAGGACAGTGTGGCAAGGCGTTCGGCGCAAACTGCGTTGTATCATATTGCCGAAGCACTGGTACGCTGGATCTCCCCTATTTTGAGTTTCACTGCCGATGAGTTGTGGGAATTTATTCCGGGTCAGCGTAGTGCCTCGGTGGCACTTGAAACCTGGTACGACGGATTATTTACCTTGCCTCCCAGCGAGTCCATGAGTGCGGATTTCTGGCAGAGCATTCAGGGTGTAAAAACTGCAGTGAACAAGCAATTAGAGGACGGGCGCAAAAACGGCGTCGTCGGCAGTAGTCTGGAAGCAGAAGTGGACATCCATTGCAGCGGTGAATTGAAAGCGGATCTGGATCGGCTGGGTAACGAGTTGCGTTTTGCTATGATCACCAGTGCAGTTCGTGTACATCGCTGGAGTGACGGTGGTGAAATTGCTGAGCTGGATGGTTTGAAAGTGGAAGTGCAAAAAAGCCAACATCCGAAGTGTGTACGGTGTTGGCATCTTCGGCCCGATGTCGGGTCTGATCAGAACCATCCCGAACTGTGTTTGCGTTGTGTCGACAATGTGGAAGGTGATGGTGAAGATCGACACTTTTGTTAGTGAGCCGGATATTCAAGGTACAGGAATTAATTAAGTGAAAACTATGACAGAAACCGCGGATAACAAAGCACCCGCAGAGAATCAGCCCCTCGGTATGTTGTCGTGGTTGTGGCTATCGACGGCGGTGGTGATTCTGGATCAGGCCACCAAATTGTGGGTAGTGGCTGTGTTTGAGAAGTACGAGCGTTTGGCGGTATTGCCATTTTTCAATTTGACCCTGGCTCATAACGAAGGCGCGGCCTTCAGCTTTCTGGCCGGTGCGGGTGGCTGGCAGCGTTGGTTCTTTACGGCTATTGCCGCCGTAGTCAGTGTTGTATTGATTATGTGGTTACGCAAGCTGCCTAAAACTGACAGGCTGATTGCCGTTGCGCTGGCCTTGATTCTGGGCGGAGCGCTGGGTAATTTATACGACCGCGTTACTCTGGGCTATGTTGTCGATTTTCTTGATTTTTATTGGCAGGACTATCACTTTCCCGCGTTTAACGTAGCGGACAGCGCGATTACCGTAGGAGCGGGTTTGATGATTCTAGATATGTTCATTCACCCCGGGAAGCGTTAGCCTTGAGCGAATTTATCCGAATCGGCCCGGACAAACGGGTGACGTTACATTTTTCAGTTTTATTGATGGACGGCGCGGTGGTGGATACCACCAAATCCGGCAACCCGGCTACCTTTACCGTCGGTGATGGTAATTTGTTGCCCGGATTCGAACAATCGATATTCGGCCTTAAAGCCGGTGACAAGCGATCGGTTGTGCTGGAAGCAGAAAATGCATTTGGGCCCTATAATCCTGAAAATATTCAGACAATGCGCCGCGGGTTATTTTCCCGTGATATGGATTTGCAGCCTGGTTTGGTGGTGTCGTTTGCAGATAAAAGCAAAGCAGAGCTGCCTGGTGTCATCAAGGCAGCAGACGACGATCAGGTGGTTGTGGATTTTAACCATCCGCTCGCAGGTAAAGATATTACCTTCCAGGTCGAAATCATTAATGTGGTGGACGCGCAGTCTCAAGCGGTTCAATTACAGTAGCGAATCAACCGAACCATTCAAAACTTAGTCGAGGCACATATGGAAATCAAAATGGCAAACCCCCGTGGATTTTGTGCTGGTGTAGACCGGGCGATTGCCATCGTAAACCGGGCGCTGGATGTGTTTGGAGCACCGATCTACGTACGCCACGAAGTGGTGCATAATAAGTTTGTTGTGGATGGCTTGCGGGATCGCGGTGCCGTGTTTGTGGACGAACTGCAGGAAGTACCGGATGATGCCATTGTGATCTTTAGTGCCCACGGTGTTTCCAAGCAAGTGCAAAACGAAGCGGAAGGCCGTGGGCTCAAAGTGTTCGATGCGACCTGTCCGCTGGTCACCAAGGTGCATATGGAAGTTATGAAATACTCCCGCGACGGTATGGAGTGTGTGCTGATTGGCCACGAGGGGCACCCCGAAGTGGAGGGCACTATGGGTCAGTATGATCACTCGTATGGTGGTGGAATTTATCTGGTGGAAACGGTCGCGGATGTAGCAAAGCTCAAAGTCCATAATCCGGACAAGCTCGCGTATGTAACTCAGACTACACTCTCCGTGGACGACACTTCTGCCATTATCGACGCTTTGCGAATTCACTTTCCCAAAATCGAAGGGCCCCGCAAGGATGATATATGTTACGCCACGCAGAACCGTCAGGATGCAGTGAAAACGTTGGCACTGGAAACTGAAATTGTATTTGTGGTGGGGTCACCCAATAGTTCTAATTCGAATCGTTTACGTGAACTGGCAGAACGCTGTGGTGCGCGGGCGTACCTTGTTGATGAACCGGGCCAGTTGCAAAAAGAATGGTTAGACAATGTGAAAACCATCGGTGTTACTGCTGGAGCCAGCGCACCGGAAGAATTGGTTTTGCGGGTGGTGAACCAGTTAAGAGAGTGGGGTGGGAACAGCCCTGCGGAACTCAGCGGGCGAGAGGAGAACATTGTGTTCTCCATGCCCAAAGCCTTGCGCTAAGAAGTAACAAAAACTAGTCCCAACCGGCGTTACCGTTCCATTTTTTGGCACCGGTGTTTTTCAATTCCAGGGTGCCATCGGCATCTTGTCCGTTTTTGGGTTGCGCCTGCAATGTGTAACTGGTGGCGTCCAAAGCTGTGATTTTCAGGTCATAAAACTTTTTTGACCCGTCTAAGGGGGCTTCTGCCGGATAAACACCGGTAGCGCCGACGGTGGCGCCAACGTAAGTGTTATTGGCAGTGTGGTATCGCTCCATAGCCTGAGCTAACCCCATCAACGCGCCTTTAGCATCTGTACGGCGGGTTTTCTTCACTGAGCTATCGTATGCGGGGTAGCCCACCGCAGCGAGAATCGCTACGATGGCCACCACAATCATCAGTTCAATCAGTGTAAATCCCTTTCCCTTTTTAAGTAATGAACCTTGCATCATGCCTCCTAAAAGCTGTACCAGAATGTTTTGGTAACAATATCGCCACTGCTGGCTTTGGTGAACTCGGTACCGACACCGACCAGGTCACTGGTGCCATCATCATCAGTGATTCGCACGTGAACCGGAGCTGAAGGGATCCCGCTCCCCATTAGGGTTGAAGAACCCCAACGGTCGGCGGTATCTGTTCCAACCACGGTGGGTGTAGCATCGATCAGATTAATGCTATAGAGCTTGCGTACAGCGGTGTCCGTTGCTGTACAGCTGGCACTGGCTATAACATCCGGTTGATAGGTTGTGAAGTACAGTACACCGTTGAGTGTTAATGCCCGAGCCAGTGTCTTTTCACCCGGGCCGGTTGTGTTCTTATATTCACCGAATAAATCGATAAACCAACCTTGTGCAGCACTCAAGCTTTCGGCGCTGTCTTCTTGCTGTGTATCGGTACCGTTTTCAATTATATTGTTTGTGGTATCGAATAGATCGCTATGGGTGAGTTTAACGTAATCCGGATGGCCATCACTGTCCGTATCCGCGGGCGCCGAGGTCAGTGAGTTTTGCAGGACAAGATAAAATCGATCTTCCGTCGCAACGTTGAGCGGGTGCGCCTGAAAACCGGAGCCTATCGCGATTGCTAGTTTTCTCTGGTTATCTTTAACGAGTACAGAGACATCGGGTTCATGGTAGAAGCGTCGGGTATTAGCCGCCGTGGCGCCGCCCAGATCGGCAATCACACCTGCGGTAACCAAGTTGGCGACGGTATTGCCATTATGAACATCGAAGCGCCAGAGCTGGCCTCCCATATCACCTACATAGAATTGGTCTGTAACACCGTCTGCATCAACGTCGATGGCGCGAACGGTGGAGGGTATGCTGTATTGCATATCAGTCAGATTCAGGTCGTAAGATGCCTGATTGCTGGCAGACCAGATCAACGCACCGGTGCTCGCATTTACAATGTACATGGCGTTTCCGATATCGTCCGCAGTGCGAACGTTGGCACTATCCTGGTCGTCATCGTAGCCCCCGGAGATAATCAATACGTCGGTGATTGTGCCGCCAACGTTGATTTTGGTTTTAATGGGTCTGGCCCAGGTTTGCCCCATTTTAACGAAGTCACCGGAGCCGCCATTGATTGTCCAAAGCATCCGCGGGCTGTTGCGGTTGGTCACGTTCAGCGCGTAATAATTCCTTCCGCCCCGGCGCATGCCCATATAGAGGTAAACATGGTCATTGTCGGCAGTCTCGATGATAGAGTTCGCGTTAACGTCTTTTATCCATGCGGCAATTTGTCCATCCAGGCCGTAGGGGTGATTGCTTTCACCTGTGTTTCGATACAGTTTGTCCAGATTAGGCAATAGTTCATCCGGTATGAAAGCGAAGTGTTCAACACCCGTGCTGGCATTCACTGCATGGAACACACCTTCGTTATCACCATAAAATACACTGATGTCGGGATCTGATTCGGTTCCCCCGTAGGTCACCAGATACGGGGACGAATGCAGCGGATCAGCTAATTGATTACGGCTATCGGTAGTGGAACCGTCCTCATCGGTATCGAGAACGTCTTGTCCCCGAATCCAATTAATCAGGTTTTCATGATAACTGTCGGTTTCTGCTCCGATACCCAGGCGATCTTTGGTGATATTGGTTTTGTTAGCCACTGAGATCGGATTGTCTCCCAATAGGTTTGAAGCTCCAGAATAGTGGGTGTAAATTTTGCGCGCACTGTGGGTCGGCAGCTGATGAGCTGCCCCGCCTTTCTGGGTGTCATTTCCATCGGCTATAGAGGCCCAAAAACTAACCGCGTCGTCTTTGAAGAAACCGGTTGTAGGATCGATTGCGTTAGCGCCGCCACTGTCCAAAATGTCTCCGTTGCTGGTCAGCTTGTAGCGTTTGAGATTGCCCGGCCAATATTCGTTTTCTTTCGGTTGAAACAAGGAGAAGTACACTTCATTGCGGTGACTGAGCCGGTTGAAGGAGTTAACAGTAACACCGGGTGAAACGAAGGTTGTATCCAGATCCAGGGCGGGTCCGACGATCTTCTTGAACACGGTCAACAGTTCCGATGATGAGCTAGCAGCGTAAGTGCCGCCACCGCCTTTCGTTGCGATCGAACTCAGGTAACCGCTATCATCGCTGTAATTAAAACCGATGGTGTGGGTTTTTATGTTTTGGTCTCCGATTACTGAACCACTCTGATCGTTTGTGAACAAGTATTTGCTGAGCTCTTCTGCGCAGCTGTAGTCCGAATCACCGTAGGATTTGCAGTTAGAGTCACCGGTCATAGACCGTATTAGACTGGCGGAATCGTTGCGTGTCGGGTCACCGTCTGTAAGTAATACAATGTGGTTAGTTTGACATTGATCTGTAATCGGTGAGGTGTATACCGGAGTACCGGTAATTTGCTCACTAATACAGTCCGAATCGTTCAGGTTGGTCTCGTTGCACCCGGAGGGTAGAGAGTGTGACCCGCCTGTATAGCTGCCCGGATGGGAGACTCGGAAGTATTTCCGTGTGCTGCTGTTCGCACCGGAATCGCCCCGTGATTTCCCATAAAGAACGTTGTTGCCGCGGAAATACAGTGCCGCTTCATAGAGTGCATCGACGATAGGCGTGTTCCCTGCCGGGACGAAGGTGGAGATAACTTCACGTACTGCATCCCGGGTTGTGGGCACAAAATCGTTGGTGCTGCCGGAGGCCCGCAATACTAATCTGGGTGCGTCAAATGCACTTTCATCGAACGAGACTGCATCACGTGAACTTCCGTTTGTGTTGGTTTTTATGATAAGACTGATCGCATTTCCCTGATTCCAGCCAGGGCGGTTAACTATGGCTTGTATCAGTGGGCTTATGTCGGGCGTACGATAGACTTGGCCTTCCGTCCAGGCTTCGACTCCGTTCCAGTTCACAGTCGTTCCTATGGTTGCCAATCCATTGGCCTTACGGGAGTCGCTATATGTGCCCGGATTGTCGGAGCTTTCCGCATAGATGATAAAGTTAGAGGCGACCGAATCAGAGCGACTGGCCTTAAATTCAAGGTAGGCGCTACTAACGGTTGAATTGGCGGCGACCGCCAGGTTATTGAAGCGCAAACCTACAGCCTGTTTAGTGCTGCCGTCATAGCCGAATGTCAGTATTTTACCGGTCGTATATTGTGCCCCGCCACCGCCAACCACATGCTCAACGTCATTGCTTGCGGTATTAATACGGTAACTCAAGGCGGATGAAACGCAGCTTCCGTCTTCCGGGATAGTTGTCGGGTCGTACTCAACAACCAAGCGCGGCGCGCTCCCTCCGGAAGCATCATAGGAAACGGCAGGCCGGGTGCCAGTACCGTCGATCAACAAAGTCAGAGCATTGCCACCACACCATCCGGCACGATCCGTAATTTCCTGCACAATGTCGGTGATGTCAGCAGAGTCATAAATCTCACCATTTTGCCAGTTGGTGGTGGAGGTCCAGTTAACGGTGTTGGTGGTAAGAGTCCGATTCAGGTTGTTCACGCTGGCTTCCAATGGTGCGGAATTGTCTGCAGCTTCGCCACGTATATTGAGCGTGGTGGGAATATTGGAGTCACGATCTGCAGTAAATTCTACTTTAGCACTGGTGATGGTGACACCCTTAGGAATATCCAGTTCGGAAAAACGTAACCCCACAGTTTGGCTGACTGGCGTGCTCTGAACTTGATAGCTAACGGTTAACCTAGGTTCTTCGTTGCCGTCATCATAGCTGGAAAAATCTCTGGAACCGTTTGGCCTGCTAGTATAGGCATGTTGTAGAAAGAGCGCCGCGTCACTGTCGGTTGACCAGGTTGCTTGCTGCACCAACTCTTGTATTACGTTGGTTATGTCTGAGGACTCTATCTCTCGTCCTGCACGTACTGTCCCTCTGATCGGCCAGACGGCTGTATTCGTGGTTTTTAGGCGGCTGCTAATGTTGTTTGAGTTGCTGAATTCTGCAATCGTATTGCCCAGTTGACCCGATATTCTTAAATCAACATCATTTCGTCTAATGGTATTGCGGTCCCCGCGATTTTCAATATCGAAGGTTAGAAAAGCGTTTAGAATAGTGGCGTTTTGAGGGATTCCGAGTTCCCGAAAGATGACCCCTACAAGCTGAAGGTCACGATTGTTTTGGTCATCAGCGGGGACTTCCAGAGAGTGGCTTTCGGTATTGATTTTACCGTCGTCCTCTTCTTCCGCGTCATCCGTACTGCGTTGGACGGACACGGTAATGGTTTCCGCAGTACCGGAACTAGAACGCTGAGTAATCTCTAGAGTGCGATTGTCCAGTGTCACCACGCCGGTTGCATTGTCCTGCTCTGCATCGCCGTCAGTGGAGCTGATACGGGCGGACGTAAAACCGTTATAAGGCGAGGAGTCCGGAATTGGCTCGTCTATATTCGTGATGGGATAAAGAATCGGGCCGCCCGGATCGTTAAAACGCATCAGGCCAATGTTGACATTATTCATTCCACTTAGTAGGTCATAGAACGCATTTTTCATACGGTCCATGCGATGCAAGGTTTCTCCGTCATACGCGTCCATCGATCCTGAAGTGTCCAGAATAAATAGAATGTTCGGTCTGACTGCCGCATTGGCGGCACCACCAAAAAAGATTTCAGTGTCATCCGCATGCGCCGATAACCCCGCCATAGCCGACATCAGAAATACAAACAACCCACTGCCAAATTTATGTTTTAATATTTTCACGGAACACCTCATTGCAACATGGCAACATTTACTAAATCAAATCAATTGTATTCAAAACCCTGTACAACCGTTTTCGCTGCTTTAGAGCCCGCAAGCTCGGATTCGGCTGTCATTTCGTAGACGTAACTCACCAGTTTACTGGTGCCTTCTTCGCTCGACATGGAGTCGCCGATCGACAGTGTACGTTCCTTGATGACGCGTAACGTAATGCCTGAAGTTATATCCGTATCAGAAAGCGCGACGCTCACGGTGGGCCAATTGGTCCCATTGTTCAGGTATTGGTTAATAGAGGAGGTCAGCATCCCGGTAGAGCCGTTCACTACACTGGTTATCTGATTGTCGACGGCACTTTCAGCCGCCTGAAACGCCCGATTGGTGTTTTGCGAGTTTGCCGCCATTTTTTCTTGCAGGTTTGCATCCGTCATTGCGCTCACCGCAACCAGCGTTGCCAATAACAGAATCATTAAGCCGATCACCAGAACGGCTCCGTTTTCTTTTTTTAACGATGCAACTGATTGAGTCTTCATTTGACTACCCTACGATTTCTTATATTGATGTTCATGTTTACTACACGGCGTAAGCGCCGGTCATTGGGATAGGCCAGTGGTGTGGTGGCTTGCGTAATGGTGCGATCCAGCAATTGATAGGTGGATGTGTCATCGGTTGTAAGTACACGGTCACTACTTGCCAGGAGTAACGCGATTTTAATGACGGTGACATCTTCCCATTTGATATCTGTGTCGCTGGCGTTGACATAGCGGATAGTGTTGTTACTGGTGTTGTTATCGACTGCGATTTCCTGTCCATATAAAATCTGCATGTTCTCAACGCCCTCTACAATCTCTTCGATATCCCCGTTTACATCGCGCCGGTACAAGGCGAAAATTTCATCCCCGGAGTTATTTTTGCGACCGCTTTTACCAACGAAGTAGGTGTTGGAAAGAAAGATTCGCACAAGATCTTCGGAGCTATAGGCCGCTCCGAGCTCTGTGGAGGTGTTGGTGGAATCGCCGTGACTAATGGTGACAGGGCTGCCAGCGACTACGCCTGACACCTTAAATACGTCTATAAAGTCACAGCTACCGACGCTGGCAATCGAGCCGTCTTTTAAACCGAAAATATTATTGCTGAGTTCGATGTCGTCACTTTTTGACGACATATCGGAGTTCAATGGAATGCTGGTTTGAGATAAAAACTGGGCCCTGAAGACATCGCTATGCAGGATTGCGTTTTTGTTTGCATCGTTATCAATATCCCCCAGGTCAATCGTTGCAGCATCACCCCATGAATGTGCGGTGATATCCCAGCCGTTCAGGCTGTTGTCCCTAAAATTGGTAATATAGGGAGGGGCGTCTTTATAGATAACGCTGACTCCGGTGCCTGCCTCGTGCGGATCAAGGCAGCCGACGAATCCGATGTGACGGCTATCGGACATAAAAATATCATTCACCAGGCGTGAGCTTTCCTGTATGCGTGACAGCGCCCCAGCCACTTTTTCCGTTTGTTTAAACGAAATAAACACTTGAATGATACCGCCGATAAGGAGCGCGCCGATGGCAAGGGCGACCATGATTTCGATTATGGTGAAACCGGTTTCCCTGTTGTCTAATTGCATTTTCAATTTGTTCATTTCAGGCTCACAACAGTATGTTCATTGACAATGTTTGATCCGCTGCCACTTTTTGGGAGGTATCGGTCGCATCCCAGTCGGTTTCACTCCAGGTAATAGTGATAGTGAACAGGTTGTTCTCGCCGCGCGTGATGGTACCGACCGCGTTAGGCAAAGAAGGGTGGAAATTGGCTACGCTGTTTACATTGACGAAGTTCCCGGCCCATTCCCGAATATCCAGGCTCACTCGCTCTGCTGGGCTGCAGCCTGTAGCGTTGCCGAAACAGGTTGGGGCGGATGGGATGGTGCCACTGGTATCGATAGCGTCGTAACTGTTGTTGGCCAGTGCGCGGGCACTGTTTTTGCGAATCCGATCGGCCATGTCATAGGCATAACTGGACGCCAGCGAACGGTAAAACGCGCTTTGATCGCTTTTAAGGCTGGTTAGCATCATGGTTGCCATTCCCAGGATGCCGATTCCCAGCACCAGTGCGGCCACCAAAACTTCGATCAGGGTGAAACCCTGGCTTTTCTTTGATTTGGATAGGATTACGGACATGCGATGTTTACTCCATCATGATCATTAACAATGGAATCAGCGGGATCGTTTTCATCCATCGCTGAGCGGGTTTGTCCGCTGATATTCAAGATAATGGCTTTAGCGGAGGTCGCACCGCGATCGTCGCAGAACACAAACGCGCCGGAATTGGTGATGGTGCCCTGGGAGTCAAACCGGACCAGGCTGTTAGAGCTGAAGCCGGTGGTGCGCAACGTGTTGCTACCGGAGAGTGTGCCTTCCACTCTCAGGATGTTTGCTGAGTTGCCTGGCTGACCGTCCCGGTCACCGTCTTTAAATAAAATCCAACCTTGTTCCCATTGGCTCGTATTACAGCTGGTCTGATTCGTCGATCCGCAAAGCGTGACGGCTTGATCGTTCAACTTAACTGCTTCAGTACGTGCGAAACTGATCGCCCCAATCATGGAATTGGCCTGACTGGTGATCCGGTTGTTTTGAATCGAGGTGGAAAACGAGGGCACGCCCAAGGTGATGACCACCGACATTACAAGAATCGTGAGCATGAGCTCTATTATGGTGAAACCGTTCTTCATGGCGTTATCACTGCTTCATTAGTTGTTTGTCGACAACTTTAGTGTAGGAGGGACGGAACGCTCTGCCAGGCGGTGCTGATAGAGGGCAAGAATCGGAGACGAGCGGTCAAAAAATAACCTGCTTGGTTATAACGATCGGGTGTATTATGCTTTTGGTCCGCGGCAGACCCTGCCGGGTCCGGAAAAGCTTGAATTGGGTCACATTTTGCTCGCCAATATTGGAGTGCGCGCGTTGGTTATGGATTTTCGACTGAAAAATCAATGGATTGAGCGCCGGAATTCCGGTGCCGGCTTTAGTCTGATTGAATTGCTGATTGTAATGGTGATTATCGCCTTGCTCGCTACGATCGGTTACCCCTCCTATACCGAACAAGTGCGTAAAACTGCACGCAAGGAAGCCGTGGGTAAAATACTGGAAACCGCTAGCCGACTGGAGCAATTCCGTACCCAGAAAATGGCATACCCCTCCGCGTCGGAGGTGGACGCATTTGGGTATGATGGCAACAAATACACCATTTCCGTGGAAACGGTGACCGAAGGCGTCGCCGTTAAAGCGACGCCGGTCGCCGACACACTTCAGGCGGACGATAAATGTGGAGAGATGACGTATACGACCCCCGGCATCTGGTCCTTCACCGGCACCGACATGACGGAAAAGGAATGCATATAGGTTAATGTTTGGCCGGGCCGAGTGCGTTTGGCCCATGGTTGTAACCGTTGGTCGAAATTGAATTGGGTCGCCCTGACTGCTGGGTAATAGTCAGGCACAGAAATGGATTTGACTCTTGGGGGCGGACGTCTGAATCCATGTGGGTTCCAGCGCGAGCGCAACAATGGACTGGTTGATCGTTAGTGGTATGGGAGGCTCAATTGGCCATCTCGGGTAAAGTTATCCGGGCGCAATCCGCGTCGGGATTCTCCATCATAGAAGTATTAGTCGCCTTGCTGGTGTTGGGCGTCGGTGTCATGGGATACGCCGCCTTGCAGCTCAAATCCGTTCGTCTAAGCGAAGAGACATACAGCCGTAGTCAGGCCATGTCGGTGGCTCAGGATTTTATTGAGCGGGTACGGGTGAATTTCAATGAGGCTTCAAAAGCGCGCTATGTAGCGGCAGCAAGCTGGACAGGAGAAGTGGCTGAAAGTGCTCCGGTATCCTGCGTTCAGACGCAATCCAAGCCCGGGCTTGACCACTTTTGTACGCAGGCGCAAATGGCAGATCAGGACATATTTGATGCCCGCACCCATGTAGCCCAGGTGTTGGCGGACGGCAAAATGCAATTTAGTCAATGCGATAACGTGTATTGCGTTACGGTAGCCTGGGCCGATACAACCGTCGATACGTGCGATCAGGCGGACTTTGCCGATGGCGCACGGACTGCAAATGCCCATTGCGTAATTGTTGAATTCATTCCTTAACTGTGGAAAAGAACAGATGAAGACACACAAGGGTTTGTCTTTGGTCGAGCTGATGGTCGCACTGGCTTTGGGAAGCCTGGTCACCATTGCGACCACCCAATTGTTTCTGGTGAACCGCCAAACCGAAAATTTGCAGCTGGGTATCGCTTCAGTGCAGGAAAACGGGCGTTTTGTGTTTGACTATTTAAGCCGGCAATTCATGTCTGCGGGGTATTCCGAAGGTGAGCCAATTGTTCCCTTTGTGGTTGACGGAACGTCGTTCAACAACCTGGAAATTGATGACGGTACTAAGTTTGACACGGTAGTTTTCGAAGTGCTTGATGGTCAGGATTGTCTGGGCAATGCGTTAACCGGCTTCAAAAAATTCTATGTTAAGAACGATGCTTTAGGTAACCGCCTGGTGTGTACGGCTTATGAAAAAAATGCGGCTGACCCGGAAGCAGGGACTGATACGGATGAGGGTGCAGGGGAATCCGCCGCCGAAGACGAATGGTCTGCAGACGATTCCGGTCCCCTTGTGGATAACGTAGAGGCATTCCAGGTTTTGTACGGAATCGACTTCGATAGGCAGAGCGACGAAGGCTATGGCTATGCAAACGTATATACCAATGCGCTGCAGACCAAAGCGCTTTTTGATGGCGGTGAAGCGGTTAGAATTGTCAGCGTTCGTTTTGCCATATTAATCGCCAGTGATTCTTTGGTGACTCTGGATAATACCAACGCCAGAGAATCTATCGATGTTCTGGATCAGAGTTATGTACAGGGCGAACAGGATGGCGAAAACTCCAATCAGATTAATTTTGCCGATGGCCGTATGTACCGCACCTACGGTGCGACAGTTGCCCTCAGAAACGTGGTGGAACAATTATGAATACAATGCGGTCAGCCGATCCGACAAAGCCCCTATCGGTGTCCACTTTCTCCGGTTCCCAGGGGGCTGCATTATTCGTCGCTCTCATTATTTTGTTGGTGGTATCGCTGATCGGTGTGTCGGCTATAAAAAGTGGGATTTTCCATGAACGCATGGCGTTCAATGCCCAGTCGGAGGAAATGTCCTTTCAGGCAGCGGAAACCGGCATCAATGCGGTAATCGCTGAAGCGGAAGTCAACGGCGGTATGCTGAATACCGTGCTCAAAACCGGTACCCCTTTGGAGCACTGTGTTTCCCGCGCTTCCGGTTTAACAGAAGGTGCATGTGATGATGCAAGCACGATCGATATTCGCGCCAGTGTTAACGCAGATGCGCTTACCGAGTTTGAAGGTAAAAGCCCCATTTTGGGCACGGACGCTGCTGCGTTTATGTATTTTGAATTTTCTACGATCGGTGACGGCAGTTACGCTGACACCAATTTGCCGTTCCGGAATAGGAATTACCAGGGGTGGCGCAAAATTGGTCCCGGTAACGGGCGTTTTAGTGACGACAACAATCTGCTTGCCGATTCACTATAAAGGGTAACCCTTAATGGCTAAATATATTCTGCGATTTCTTCTGTGTTGTTTGCCGGCAGTGGCCGTTGCTGATGATACTGAACTGTTTTTTGCGCCAGTGGATGGCACGGTGAAAGTCATGTTGCTGGTGGACACCTCAGGTTCCATGGGGTGGGTGGAAGGAGCCTCCGGATCCAACCAGAATACCTATCGCGGTGATTGCTCGGACGGGGGTGGCAGCAATCGCAAGATCTGCATTTTGAAAAATCAGTTGCGCACATTTTTACAGGCTTCTTCTGCCGATGCCTGGCCGGATAATCTCGAAGTGGGTTTGGCTCAATACGCAGAGCCGGGTGGTATTATTCTGGCACCGCTGGCGCGCCTGGATGCACCCTACAATGCTCAGGGTTCCACTGCAACTACGCAGCGCCAGCATCTGTTGGAAGTAATTGATCGTCTAAAAGTGGGCGAGTATAGCGAGGAAGGCGGAAACAGCACGGATCTGGGTGATTCCACACCCTTAATAGGCAGTTACCTGGAGGTGGCAGAGTATTTAAGGGGTGGCACGCCGGTATCCCCGTTTTCTGTTGATCACAGTGCCGTGTCGAGCTGGGCGGCCGGCTTGGCTGGTGATCAATACGCCGGGGTAGAGCTGACGCCCACCTGTGGTAGCAACCACGTGATTGTATTAACGGATGGAGAATCCACTTGTGAAAAAACCGGGCAGACGGTTCATTCTTCTGCCGAGTTGGGTAATAGCTTTGTTTGTAGCTCCAATTCCTCAAACGTAGTCGGGAGCAATAATGTCAATGGGGTGGAGCAGGGCGATACTCTGGGTAAAAGAGTCGCTTCTTTTTACGGGTCGTTATCCGGTGGCTACGTTGATACCGATAACGACGCTTATCTGGATGTGTGTGCAGATGACATCATTACGGGTGGGTTCGAATCACAGGGTAGCTATTGGGGGTGTTTGAATGCGGTCGCAGACAAACTGAACCGGCTTAAAAATTCCGCTAACGAATCCACTTCCATAAAGACTCATGTTATTTCCTATGGGCTTAATACCGGAAGCGGTTCCGATCTCACGCCATTGGGTCTGTCCCTGAAAGATTGGGCCGATAAAGGCTCTGGCTCCTTTTTCAGTGCGCAAAGCGGTTCGGATCTAAAACAAGCTTTGGGAGGCATCGTGGAATCCGGTTATGCGTCTGGTTCCTATACGATTGCATCCGGCGCGGTCGGGGTAAATCTTACCAACCAGTTTTCCTATCTGGATGAAATCTATTTCTCGATGTTTACGCCATCCGGTAAACCCTTTTGGTACGGCAATCTGAAAAAATATTTCTACGACTTTGATGAAGATGACGCTATCGGGATTTTTGTTAACCCCGGTAAAACCATAGAAGCAGTCCGTGACGGAGTGTTCCTGCCAAACGTAAACAGCATTTGGTCTGACGTATTCCCCGCCAACTACCACTCTGGCAGTGTGATAAACAAAGACGGCAATATCGCGCACATCGGCGGTGCAGCCAGCCAGATTGAGCCTGCGGTCAGTCGCCGCCTTTACACTTATGTTGATGATACCCGTCACCGGCTGCCCGCTATTGATAGCCAGTCCGACTCCGTAGCCGCCATTAAAGCATTTATGGTTGCTGATGCAGGAACCGATGCTCCCGCTGACTACAGTAACAAAGTAGACCGGATATTAAGCTGGCTGCAGGGAGACGATGTGCTGGATGAATGGCTTGATATCAGCGGAGAAAGCAATGATACACGGGCGGGGCTGAGCGGCGTACGCACCTTGTATGGTGCGCCATTGCATGGGTCTCCGGTGGTGGTGAATTATAAAAGTTTTGATAGTGCAGGAGAGGCTTTGAATGATCCTGACGATATTGTGTTCGTGAGCACCAACGACGGCAAGCTATATGCGCTGGACACGGATACCGGCGAAGAGAAGCTGGCCTTTCTTCCGCAAGCGATGCTACGCCGCCAGAATGGTGAGCGCTCAGCGATAGAAAGAATGTACGACGCCATAAATAACGACGTTCCAGGTGGATTGATTTATGGTCTGGATTCTACCTGGACCGTATGGCGGCAGGACATGCCCGATGCGTCGGGCATCCGTGATGGCAACATTTCCTCGGGAGCGGGTTCAGCGGATTTTGTCCGGCTGTTTGGTGGCATGCGCCGGGGTGGCCGTAATTACTATGTACTCGACGCAACCGGCGCGAATAACGCGAACCCGGAAATAGAGCAAATCAAGGTCATTGAGGGTGGCATCGCGGATACGGCGTTTGAAAATATCGGGCAGACCTGGTCTGAACCGGTATTGTCGATCATCAATTATCGCGGCACCAATGCGGCGGTGTTCATCGTGGGCGGGGGTTATGATGTTGCCTACGATAATGGTAGGCCCGCGAGTTTACCGGCACAAGGTGCACAGCTGTTTATCATTGCGGCGCAGGATTTCACCGCAGCAGGCACCGAATATGAGATTGGCGATGTGTTGTGGTGGGCCTCCTCGGAAAACAACAACGATGCAAAGCATGTGGAAATTGAAGCGTTGAAATACAGTATTCCGTCGGCAGTAAAAACTCTGGATAAAGACGGAGACGGCTTCCTGGATCATATCTATGTCGGGGATATGGGTGGGCAGGTGCATCGATTGGATATTGATAATTCAGGCGGTACTGATTTGGTTGCGAATGCGAGCAACGGTTTTGCCGACACGGTAATAGCCCGGCTTGGCTTTGACGGTTCCTCTTTGCAGGACAACCAATACCAGGACGACCGGCGCTTTTTCTATCCTCCCAGCGTAAGTTTGATGCTTGATTCCCGTGGCCGGCGTTATATCGGTGTGGCTTTGGGTAGCGGCTGGCGTTCTAACCCTTTGAACTCAGTAGTTGATGAGAAATTCTATTATCTGATGGATTACGCGCCTTATACGGGGGCCAGTGAAACAGTGGTGACGGACAGCAGCGTGACCCAGTCGCAAAATTTGCAGATACAACCGTTGGCCATGGTCGATGATATCGGCGATCTCGCGGATACCGCTGCCAATATCGCGGCTGATACGGGTATTCGTGGTTACAGTTTTGCGCTGGATAATACCGCCGAGAAATTCCTCGGATCGCCGTTGATACTCAGTGGAAGTGTGTACTTTTCAACCTATTATCGGGACAGTCAGCAGGTGTCTGCCAATGTTTGCCAGGCAACCACCGGAACCGCTGCATTTTACTCATATGTTCCGGGTTCCGGTTCTGCGCTACAGGTGGCTGATCGGTTAAATCAAAACGCGGCGGGCAGCATTCAGGCGATTATCGCCCAGATCGAGGTGCAAGTGACTGGTGAAGGGGAGGCTGGAGATACACCGCAACGCAAAGTGAAAGGGGGATTGTTCTCCGGGCCGGGATCTCCGGGTAGCATACCGATGAATCTGGATGGCATCCGTAAAACCCGCTGGCATCGAATTCAGGAGTAAGGGAGAAGCATCAGGCTTCGGTGCAGGTCCAACCGGCATCGTCGTCGTGTGGCACGGCTCTGATTTTACCCGACATGGCGATATAGATACGGTAAGCGTATTGGTCGTCGCCGCTGTCCGGGCATACAAATAGGCTGCCCTGGTCCCCCGGAGTCCAGCCGTTCGCCTGAAAATCGATAGTATATCCACCTGCGCCGTCAGCGTCGGAGTAGGTGCGGTTGTGGGACAGGGTGACTCCGTCGCCTACGCTCATATTCATAACGGCTTCTGTTCCCGCCCCATTATCGGGATCCGGTCGCAAGGCAATCAGCTTATGATTCCAGTCTGCGGCGGAGTTACTGCAGCTGACTCCGTCTGCACTCGCGCATACTGTCACGGTAGCTAATTGCTCCACCGCAGTGAGGCGGGCTAATCGTAAAAGCTCTACGATGTCTTCCATTGACGTACGGGTGCGTGTTCGCTCAATTAGCGATTTAAACGAAGGTACACCAATGCCCAGCGCGATGGCCACAATGAGCAAAACAACCATGATTTCTACCAGTGTAAATCCTGAGTGAGCGCGTCGCATGGTCCTTATCTGATACCCCGGTTTAGTGAACTTTAAAAGGCCTGGCTGTAGGCACCATCGTTAGTCAATGCAGCTGCATGGTTACGCTACAACGCCAACTAGATTACCATTCACACCAATATTCATAAACAGTAATCCAGTGATAGTCTGGATAAGCGAGTGAAATGAGCGAAGTCATTATAGTGGGGGGCGGTATCATCGGCTTGCTTACCGCCCGGGAGTTAGTCCAGTCCGGAGCGCAGGTCAGACTATTGGAGCAAAGCACTTTGGGGCAGGAGGCGTCTTGGGCTGGCGGCGGGATCGTGTCACCACTCTATCCCTGGACCTATAGTGATCCTGTTACCGCATTGGCCAGCTGGGCTCAGGACTATTATCCCGAATTAGTGAGCCGGCTATACCAAGAAACCGGTATAAATGCCGAGCTGAATGCTTGCGGCCTGCTGATGCTGGACGCACCGGATGAAGACGACGCCCTGCGTTGGGCTGAGACGCATAATAAATCGATGCAGCGCTATCCCGGCGCCGATATTCAAGCTATGGAGCCCAATCTGACGGCGCATCCGCAGCAAGGTCTATGGATGCCCTACGTGGGGAATGTACGTAACCCACGGCTGCTTAAAGCGTTGATTGCCAGTTTGCAACAAAGCCCGTTATTTTCAGTTGAAACCCACTCCCGGGTGGTGGGGTTTGAACCCTCCCGGGGTGAGCGTCTGCAGGTGCAAGCGAAACAAGGCAAAAGTGCAAAGCAGGTTGTGTTTGAGGCAGACCGGGTCGTGGTTTGCTCCGGCGCCTGGACCCGGCAACTTTTGGAATCCGTGGGCGTTGAAATTCCGGTGGTGCCGGTACGGGGACAGATGTTGCTGTTTGAAGCTCGCCCGGGACTGATCAACCATATTATTCTGCGACAGGGAAAATACCTGATTCCGCGGTTGGATGGGCATATTGTGGTAGGCAGCACCCTTGAGCATACCGGCTTTGAAAAAGCGACGACAGCCGACGCCAGGGCATTGTTATTACAGCACGCCTATAGCATGGTTTCCGCATTGAAAGAGGTGCCGGTCGTCGCGCACTGGTCCGGTTTGCGGCCAGGCTCACCTGCTGGGATCCCTTATATTGGGCTATTGCCGGGTTGGCGGAATTTATACGTAAATGCGGGACATTTTCGGAATGGCTTGGTACTGGCTCCGGCATCAGCCCGTCTAATGGCCGATATTGTGCTGGGGCGTGATCTCATTGTTGACCCCACTCCTTATGATCCGGCAGTAGACAGGTCGTCGGAACCCATGCATTGATTGCTCAAAAGATTTAATCGTCGGTATCCAGGCCCAGTTTTTTCAGGCGGTAGCGTAATGACCTGAAACTCATGCCCAGCTTTTTTGCGGCTGCAGTGCGGTTCCAGCGGGTTTCTTCCAGTGCTTTTAAAATCGCCTGCTTTTCGATATCGGTCAGGTATTCTTCCAGCGAATCCCCTTCCACAAAATCCGGAATAGCGTGGTCGCCCAGGGTGCTGCCCACCTTTGAGACCGGATTGCCATCGGTGGGTAATTGCAGATGCTCCGGTGTTATCACTTCGTCGTCGCACAGTGTGACCGCGCGCTCCAGTATGTTCTCCAGTTCGCGAACATTGCCGGGAAATTGATAATTCTGAAGCGCCTTTTCGGCATTGCTGCTTAGTCTGGGCAACTCCATTTCCCAATCTTTTGCCAAGGCTTTCAGAAAGTACTCAGATAAAAACCGGATATCATCGATGCGATCACGCAGGGGCGGTACGCACATCTGAATCACATTGATGCGATAGAACAGGTCCTGACGGAAATCACCTTGTTCCACCAGTTTGCTTAAATCCTTGTGAGTCGCACTCAGAATACGAACATCGGTGTCTATTTCTTTTTGTGCTCCAACAGGTCGTACAGCCTTTTCCTGGATTGCCCGCAGTAATTTCACCTGCATTTGCATTGGCAGGTCTGCCACTTCATCCAGAAATAAGGTGCCGCCCTTAGCCGCCTGAAACAAACCGGTTTTATCTTCATAGGCACCGGTAAAACTGCCTTTCTTGTGTCCGAAAAATTCACTTTCCATCAATTCGCCGGGAATGGCACCGCAATTCACAGGTACAAAAGGGCATTCGCTACGAGGCCCTAATCTATGAATTTCCCTTGCCACCAATTCCTTGCCGCTACCGGATTCGCCGCTGATATAGACTGGAGCCTGACTGCGCGCCAGTTTCACTATCTGCGTTTGTAACTTCATTATCTGGGGTGAAGCACCCAATATAGGCGAGTCGCTATGTTTGGCCACAATTTCGCGTTTACCTGCATTCAGCTTTAAAGCCGTATTCACCAGATCGCGCAAGCGTTGCAGGTCCACCGGTTTGGTGACGAAATCAAAAGCACCGGCTTTAAGGGAGGTAATGGCGGTGTCCATACTGCCGTAAGCAGTCAGGACTGCAACCGGCGTGTTCGGATAATTCAGTTGAATGAATTTCACCAGATCAATGCCGTTACCATCAGGCAGATTCATATCGGTTATACACAAATCAAATTTTTGATGTTCCAGAGCCGCATGAGCTGAATCGATATCAGCAGCTGAATAGGTTTCTATGTCCATCCGGGACAGCGTCAGATCCAGCAGTTCTCGAATATCCGGCTCGTCATCGATGATCAGTGCTTTATATGAACTCATGGTCAGGATTTACCTTTAAATAGTGACTATTCGGGCCGGGTGCGAAAATGTAATCCGGAAGCAGCTACCGGTTTTGGTTGGCACGTAATCCAGGCGCGCTTGGTTGGCTTCGCATAGCTCTCTTGCAATATACAGCCCCAAACCGGTGCCGCTTTTTTCCGAGGTATAAAAGGGTTCAAAAATTTTATCGCGTCTATCCGGCGGAATGCCCGGGCCATTGTCGATAATATCCAGTGTAGGCTGTTCTGTTTGAATACTAAAGCTGGCCACCACATTCAGGGTTTGCTGCCCGGTATTCTGATAGCTGTAGCGCAAACCATTTTGAAACAGGTTAGTCAGGACCTGCTGAATCTGAGAGGTATCTATGCGGAACATCAGATCCGGATTATTGCCGGTAAAGTGAATGTCGCAGCGCTCGGTTTGGGTGCTTTCGAAGTCCGCAATAAACGATTGTATCCAGTCAACCATATTCAGCAGTTCCGGTTCGGCCTGCTTGCGCCGCGACAGTTGCAACACATTTTCAATTACTTTGTTCATGCGGATGCAGTGTTGATGCACAATTTCGGCTAAGCGCAGGTCTCCTCTATTCAGGGCTTCGGATTCCTGTAGTAATTGCGATGCATGGCTTATCGCCCCGAGCGGGTTACGTATCTCATGGGCAATGCTGGCTGTTAACCCTCCCAAAGAGGCGAGCTTGAGTTGTTGCGCTTGCTGAGCCATGCGGGTGTTGTCGTCCACGAATATCAACGCATTGGAGTGCTCATTGGATTCCATTAACGTGAAGTTTGCCTGTACTTCCGGGCCGGAAATATGAGAGCGGAACGGTTTCGAGCGAACGTTGGTGTCTTTGCGCCAATCGCGTAATTGCTTAGCCAGGTCAGGTGAGATATGTTCCACTTCGGTGTTTTTGGTGATCAGTGGCATGCCAAAGATTTTCCAGCAGGAATCATTGATTAAAACCACTTTTTCTTTTAAGTCCGCCACTATTATTCCGGTGCGCATACGCTGAATAATCAGGTGATTAAGCTCTTCGAGGTTGGCCAGATCCTCCGCCTGTCTGCCTGCTAATTCCGCACTCGCTCGCAGACGATTAGCAATTTGCTGAGCCAGAATCGACGTGGCAAAGAACGCGATACCGATAAACGCACTTTGCAGGAAGTCTTCCTGTTGAAAATGTTGTTGCAGCGCGGCACTGAGTAGTTGCTTGTAGATAACCGCCAGGGTGGCGATTGAGGCGAAAAAGGTTGCCAGTTTACCTTTCACCAGAATGCTGCCCGCCGCCACGGTAACAACCAGTAAAATGGTCAGGTTGGTATTGCTTTCGCCATTGGCGTACTCAAGTAAAGCAATCGAGATGATATCGATCAATATGACAATGCCGACCTGGACCCCAATACGGCCGATGTGCTGGCGGGCGATCAACAGGTTGAGAATTGAAAGCACCAGGTAGGTGACAGCGGTGGCGGCATAGAGGCTATCATCGTCTCCGGGGGAGCGGGTATTGCTGGTGTTTAGAAAGAACGCAGTCACCAGGCTCAACGCCAATAGCAGACGGTAATATAAGTAAACCAGCAACAAGCGCCATTCATTCTGACGCAGTTCTTCGATGGACGTCGTAGGTGGGGAATTTTCAGTCATCGCGATGGTCGTTCAGATAAAGGTCTTTGTGTTGCTGGGAACAAAAAAAGTGTTGCTGATACTCAACAGCTTCATTCGCCGGTAAGTGAATACCACAGTGGCTACACTTTTTCATAGAGGCGGGGGCGGGAGCGGTGGAAGCCCTCGATTTACGAAGGGTTAATTTCCGATAAACGAAAACGACGGCACTGATCAGCACCACGAGAATGATCAAACGAATAATAAACATGGTATAGAATCCCTTTCCCTCGCCAGATCTTTGCGTGTTGCGGCGATTTAGACCACAATACCCGCAATTTTCTGGTGACCAGTAACTATAGAGTTCAAAGTTCATGAAAAACAATGATTTACAAATCATTATAGCGCAGTTGGATTTCATGGTTGGAGATATTGACGGTAATGCGGCACAAATTTTGTCTGCAGCGCAACAAGCGCACGATCAGTATGGCGCGGATTTGATCGTCTTTCCCGAATTAACCCTGACCGGCTACCCGCCGGAAGATCTGCTATTCCGAGACAGTATCCGTATCCGGGTGGAGAAAGCGCTATCCCGTCTTTGCAGTAGCTTGCCCCCGGAACTGTATGTGTTGATCGGCTATCCGCGTAAGGCAGAAGGGACATTGCATAACGCAGCGGGACTGATCTATCAGGGGCGTGTAATTGCCGAATACTTTAAGCAGGAGTTACCAAACTATCTGGTATTCGATGAAAAGCGCTACTTTCAGCCCGGGGATCAACCTTGCGTGGTGGACGTACGTGGGCACCAGATTGCAATCACCATCTGTGAAGATATTTGGCACGCCGGCCCTATGTCGCAGGCCCGGAATGCCGGTGCCGAATTGATGCTTAATTTAAATGCGTCACCTTTCCACTTGAATAAAGAGACGGTCCGCAAGGAATTATTGTTGAAGCGTGCGCAGGAAGGGGGTATGCCCATTGTGTACGCGAACCTGGTGGGGGGGCAGGATGAGCTGGTTTTCGACGGCGGTTCCATGGTGGTTGACGCCCGCGGTGAGCCTACATTCAGGGCGGCAGCATTTAAAGCCGGGCTATTCCCGGTGTTTTTCGACGTCGAAAACAAACTGGCGCCACGCTTGGTTTCGGTCGCTCCTGATCTATCGAAAGAAGCCAGCGCCTATAGCGCACTGGTATTGGCGGTTAAAGACTACGTCAATAAAAACGGCTTTAAAGGAGCGGTGCTGGGGTTGTCTGGTGGGGTCGATTCCGCATTGACTTTGGCAGTGGCTGTTGATGCTCTTGGCGCAGACCGGGTCGAAGCCGTCATGATGCCGTTCCGCTATACCTCGCAAATGAGTCTGGAAGATGCGGAAATGGAAGCGAACGCGCTGGCGGTGAATTATAAGGTGATTCCGATTGAGCCAATGTACGAAGCGTTTATGAATTCCCTGGCAAAGGAATTTGAAGGCACCGAGAAGGACACAACAGAAGAAAATATACAGGCTCGTTGTCGCGGTGTAATACTGATGGCGATCTCCAATAAAAAACGTTTTATTGTGCTTACAACGGGCAATAAAAGTGAGATGTCGGTGGGTTACGCCACCTTGTATGGGGATATGGCGGGCGGCTTCGATGTACTTAAAGATGTGCCGAAGACATTGGTATTTCGTTTGTGTGAATACCGGAACAGTCTGACCCCCGATAATCCCCCCATACCGCAACGGGTGATTGATCGCCCGCCTTCGGCGGAGTTAGCGCCTGACCAGAAAGACGAAGACAGTTTGCCTCCTTATCCGGTGTTGGACGCCATTCTGGAGATGTACGTGGAAAGGGATTTTAGTGCTGATGCGATTGTGGCTCAGGGCTACGATTCGGAAACCGTGCGATGGGTTATCAGGCAAGTGGATTTGAACGAGTATAAACGACGTCAGTCACCGGTTGGCGCCCGCATTACAGCCCGTGCATTTGGCCGCGACCGGCGTTACCCCATCACCTGCAAGTGGCCGGCGGGGGAGTAACGGGGGAAATCGAACCGAAGTGTAAGGGGGGCTAGTCGAAGAGCCCGAAGGTGACAACGTTGAGTAACGATTGCTTGCCGCGACTGGCTTTCTGGTATCGAAAATTGCCGTTCTTGTCCAGCCCGGGGTAGTCGGGGAAGTTGTACTTCAAGACTTTCACAGTGCTATCGCGAAGATCGGGCATATCCAGCTCGGTATAGGCCTGGGCCATTAACACCAAGGCATCCGGAACCGCCGGGCTGGTGTCAAAATTCTCTACTACATAGCGGCCACGGTTAGCGGCAGCAACAAATGCCCCGCGGCGCATATAAAATGAGGCGGCCTGTAATTCGTATGCTGCCAGTAAGTTGCGCAGATAGACCATGCGCTGACGGGCGTCGGCGGCATATTTGCTATCAGGAAAACGGTTGATCAGCCGGTTAAAGTCTTCAAACGATTCCCGGGCCGGCCCCATATCCCGCTCGGTGAAATCACTGGGAATAAAGCGTTCCAGCAAGCCCCTGTCAACACTGTAGGATGCCAGCCCTTTCATGTAATAGGCGTAATCAAGCTGGGGGTGGTCTGGGTTGGTATTGATAAAGCGTTCCGCAGTGGCGGCAGCGGCTTCATAATCCAGCGTGCGGTAATGACAATAGATCAGGTCCAGTTTTGCCTGAGCGGCATAACGACCAAAAGGATAACGGGATTCCAATCCCTCCAAACGCTCGATTGCCAAGCTTAAGCTGTTGTTTTCCATAGCAGTCTGTGCTTCATCATAGAATTGATGTTCAGATAGCTGAGGCGTTTTCGGATCGCTCGCGCAACCCGCGAATAGTACGACCAAAGGAATGAGTAGCCAGTGTTGCCAAATGCGCATAGTGATCTCTGGAATCAATGAAAAGTCAGAATTGACAAGATAAAACTCAATATCGAGCGGCATTATAGCCGGAATCAGTTCGAATAACAGATCGTTAGCTGTGATCTACTTGCACCGAACAGCCTGTTAGAATAACAGACCCAGTGAGTAAGAGTGAGTTCCATGACCCGACAAATACAACTTTCAGCCCAGGTACCGGACAGTCTCGGTGGCCAGCGGCTTGACCAGGCAGCCGCTGAGCTGTTTCCGGACTATTCCCGTTCCCGCTTACAAAGCTGGATAAAAAGTGGCGATCTATTGGTGGATGGAGAGAATCGTAAACCCAGGGAAAAAATCGTCGGAGGCGAAACGATTTCCATTGATGCGGAGCTGGAAGCGGATCAACGCTGGGAAGCGCAGCCAATCGATCTGGATATTGTCTATGAAGATGACCATTTGTTGGTAATCAACAAGCCGACCGGATTAGTTGTGCATCCTGCAGCGGGGAATCGCGATAGCACCTTGCTGAATGCTCTGCTATTTCATGCGCCTGACCTGGCTGGCCTGCCGAGAGCCGGAATAGTGCACCGGATTGACAAAGAAACCACCGGTTTGCTGGTGGTAGCAAAGACGCTGAAAGCGCATCACTCGCTGGTAGCGCAGCTGCAGGCGAAAACCGCTTTTCGTGAATACGAAGCCATAGTCACCGGCGTCATGACCGGTGGAGGCAAGGTGGACGAGCCCATCGGCCGGCACCCGACACAAAGAACCAAGCAGGCTGTCACCTTCAGTGGAAAACCCGCGGTGACCCACTTCCGGCTAATAAAACGATTCCGTGCCCATACCCACATTCGCCTGCAACTGGAAACCGGTCGAACCCACCAGATCCGAGTGCATATGGCCTATATCCGGTACCCTTTGCTGGGTGATCCCACCTACGGCGGGCGCCTGAAAATTCCGAAAGGGGCGGGCGAAGAATTAATGGAGGCCCTACGCAGCTTCAAGCGGCAGGCGTTGCATGCAAAAAAACTGGGAGTCGAGCACCCCGAGACAGGGGAGTATTGCGAGTGGGAAGTGCCATTGCCGGAAGACTTCCGTTCCATCCTGGCCGTACTTGAAAACGATGACGACTAATTTCGGCAACCTGGTAGAACAGTGGCTACAGCCAGATTGGTCTGTACCTGGGGTGCAGGCGTATGTGTCCACCCGTGCGGGTGGTTTTAGTCAGCCGCCTTACGATGGTTTCAATACCGCAGACCACGTGGGCGATGATGCGCAGGCGGTACAGCGTAATCGTGAGCGGGTGAAAAACCACTTTCATTGGCGCAGCCAGCCGCAATGGATGCAGCAGGTGCATGGAATTAACGTCGTCGAGGCTGGATCGGGCGGTGCTTCCAGGCAGGCAGATGCCATTGTCAGCCATTTCCCAGGCGTGGTTTGTGCGTTGCACACAGCGGATTGTTTGCCGGTGTTTTTTGCCCACCATTCCGGCTCTGTGGTGGCATTGGCACATGCCGGCTGGCGTGGACTTGCCGCTGGCGTTGTTGAGGCCTCACTGCACAAAATGGGCGTTCCGGCAAATGAAGTCCGGGTGTGGCTGGGGCCGGCAATCGGCCCGTCGGCGTTCGAGGTGGGAGAAGACGTGCGTTCGGCGTTTATGGCACAGCACCCGCAAACACAAAGGTGTTTTGTGCCGAGCTTGAACGATCGCTGGCTCTGTGATCTATACAGTATCGCGCGGCTGCGTCTGGGGGGCCTGGGTGTCACGCAAATTACCGGCGGCGAGCATTGTACCTATTCAGATCCGCGGTTTTACTCCTATCGGCGCCAAGCGGTCACCGGGCGCATGCTGTCCTTGATTTGGATTGATCCACCTCACTGCAACCCCTGAATCTGTCTCTGTCCTGTATAGTGCTTCTTGAAATCCCGTCTGATCGCCCCCAAATCGTAAAGCAGTTAAGACAATATATTGAGGAATTGAAATGCGAATTGACCGCTTGACCAGCAAGTTACAGCTCGCCCTGTCTGATGCTCAATCTGCGGCAGTGGGGCGTGATCACAATTTCATTGAACCCGTTCACCTCTTGTCCGCGATGCTGGAAGACAGCTCGGGTGGGATAAAGCCGTTGCTGGCTCAAGTGGGCGTGAACGTGGGGCAGCTTAAGGACGAAATTACAGCCCAACTAATCCGCTTGCCTGCCGTTCAGAATTCGGAAGGCGATGTCCACATGTCGAACGATCTCGGACGCATACTCAATGTAGCGGACAAGCTCGCTCAGCAAAAAGGCGACAAATTTATTTCCAGTGAAATGGTTGTGCTCGCCATGGTGGAGGATCGCGGCGCAACCGGTCAGATCTTCAAAAAGCTGGGTGTGTCCAAATCCGATCTTGAAACCGCAATTGAGAAAATCCGTGGGGGCGAACAAGTGATCGACCAAAACGCAGAGGAGTCACGTCAGGCGCTGGAAAAATTCACCATGGATTTAACGGCTCGTGCGGCCGAAGGTAAGCTGGACCCGGTGATCGGACGTGATGATGAAATTCGTCGCACCATTCAGGTATTGCAACGCCGAACCAAAAACAATCCGGTGTTGATTGGTGAACCGGGGGTCGGAAAGACCGCCATAGTCGAAGGATTAGCGCAACGGGTGGTTAATGGTGAGGTTCCTGAGGGCTTGAAAAACAAGCGCGTATTGTCTTTGGATATGGGCTCACTTTTAGCCGGTGCTAAATACCGTGGTGAATTCGAAGAGCGCTTGAAATCCGTATTGAATGAATTAGCGAAAGAAGAAGGCAGTGTCATTCTGTTCATTGATGAACTTCATACTATGGTTGGTGCAGGTAAAGGTGAAGGTGCAATGGACGCTGGAAATATGCTGAAGCCGGCATTGGCTCGCGGCGAGTTGCATTGTGTCGGCGCCACCACCCTGGACGAGTACCGTCAATACATCGAAAAAGACGCCGCGTTGGAAAGGCGCTTTCAAAAGGTCCAGGTTGATCAACCCTCAGTGGAAGATACAATCGCCATTCTGCGTGGATTGAAGGAGCGTTATGAAGTACACCATGGTGTGGATATTACAGACTCGGCGATTGTGGAAGCAGCCAAACTGTCACAGCGCTACATCACAGGAAGACAGCTTCCCGATAAAGCAATTGATCTGGTGGATGAGGCAGCCAGCCGTATTCGCATGGAAATGGACTCTAAACCAGAGGAGCTGGACCGCCTGGAGCGTCGTTTGATTCAATTGAAAATGGAGCGGGAAGCGTTAAAGAAAGAGGTGGATGACGCTTCCCAAAAGCGCCTTCAAAAACTCAATGACGAGATTGATCAGCACGAAAGAAGTTTTGCTGATCTGGAAGAGGTGTGGGTTACAGAAAAAGCGGCGTTGCACGGTAGCCAACAAATAAAAGCAGATCTTGAACAAGCTCGGATTGATCTTGAGCAAGCGCGTCGTATTGGTGATCTAACCAAAATGTCTGAGCTGCAATACGGCCGGATTCCTGAGTTGGAAAAACAATTGGATATGGCTGCGCAGGCCGAAATGATGGAAATGAAATTGCTGCGCAACAAAGTAACGGAAGAGGAAATTGCGGAAGTGGTTTCCAAGTGGACCGGGATACCGGTTGCGAAGATGCTGGAGGGCGAACGGGAAAAATTATTGAAAATGGAAGAAGCGCTGCACCAGAGAGTGGTTGGCCAGCACGAAGCGATAAAAGCGGTCTCCGATGCTATTCGTCGCTCCCGGGCCGGACTTTCCGATCCCAACCGGCCTAACGGTTCTTTTCTGTTTTTGGGCCCGACCGGTGTAGGTAAGACTGAACTCTGTAAAGCGCTGGCCACGTTCCTGTTTGATACTGAGGAAGCGTTGGTGCGGATCGATATGTCCGAGTTCATGGAGAAGCACTCTGTGTCACGGCTGATTGGTGCGCCGCCGGGTTACGTCGGATACGAAGAGGGTGGCTATCTCACGGAAAGCGTGCGACGTAAACCTTATTCGGTGATTTTGCTGGACGAAGTGGAAAAAGCGCACCCTGACGTATTCAATATACTGCTGCAAGTGCTGGAGGATGGCCGTTTAACGGATGGGCAGGGTCGAACTGTCGATTTCCGCAACACGGTGATAGTCATGACGTCCAATATGGGGTCAGACATAATCCAAAGTATGGCCGGTGACGAGAATTACGAGCAAATGAAAAATGCAGTGATGGACATCGTCGGCACACATTTCCGTCCGGAGTTGATAAATCGAATCGATGAAGTGGTGGTGTTCCATCCGCTGCTGAACGAACAGATCCGAGGCATAGCTCGAATACAATTGGCTAACCTCCGTAAACGATTGGCCGATCGGGATTTGATGCTGGAATTGTCTGAAGCGGTTATGGATAAATTGGTTGAAGCGGGCTTCGATCCTGTCTATGGCGCGCGCCCATTGAAACGTGCTATCCAGAGGGAGATCGAAAATCCATTGGCTCAGGATATATTAAGCGGTCGATTCCTGCCGGGAGAAACGATACGGGCTGATATTCTGGATGGGCACATCGCTTTTTCTAAATAAGTTTCCAGAATCGAAGCCGGATTAGCGAGCAGCGAAGTGTGATTAGCAAAACACAAAAAAGCCGGGCAACCCGATTCAGGTAGCCCGGCTTGGTATCGACGTCTTGTTACATGCCCGTGCAGTTTTCGGCCATGTATGTCTGAATTTCTTTGATGCGGGATGCTATTTCTGCTTCATCCAGAAACCGGATCTCTCCGTCCGTACCGGTTTCCTTAACCCGCCGGTTCGCTTTGAGCTGACCCAGGTTGCGTTGTTGATCCTTACAGTTCTGCGCCATAATCGCTTTATTGCGGCGCTCGATCTCAGCGTTTTTATCTTCCCGGCTGAGTTCCTTTGTTTCTGAAGAAGACTTGCGCATGGCTTCCAGGTTGTCCACCGCTTGCTGCTGATCGCTGGACGCGCCTGATTTCACATTAATAGTCTGCGCGGTTTCAGTATCAGGCGGATTCTCGCCGTAATGTGTAACGCCCTGATCGTCGACCCACTTGAAAAACTTGGCTGCATGGAGAGGGGAGGCCAGCATCATCGTGGCCAGGATCGCTACGGGCAAAAGGAATCGTTGTTTAATCATTGTCTTGCCTGACTCTGTGAAAAACTTACTCTAAATATAGTCGGTTAAATGGACTAATCGTAGAAATTCCATAGCAAACTGTGAAATTGAACCAATTTTAACCCTTTTGCCGGTTCCCCAGGCCTAAGTGTCTGGTTTTGAAAGCAATCCCTTTCTATTGACAAAATTTACATCCATGTCAAGATATGCGGCTCACTAAGGTGGGTGCAAATTGGTAAGTGAACCTATGCCAACCTGCGCTAGAGCGAGAGTTTCGCCACTTTTAGGCAAGCATTACCACCCTATATGTTTGCTCTACCCCGTCGATCTCGCTAGATGAATCTGACACCCATAGGTGGAAGAGAAGGCACATCCCGAACCCCGCGGTTGTGGTGCCAAACTAGCTTTAAACCCACAGGACATGCCGGCCGCAGTGAAAATTCGGCAGGTATGACACTGAATTCACAGATTTTAATAAGATCGTAATAGGCTTGAATGCACACTTGCAGGCGGGGCCGCCTGTAAATTGGGCTTTCAAGGTGAGGTGTGAGATCGTGGAACAATTATCAGGCGCAGAGATGCTCGTTCGTGCACTAGCGGACGAGGGCGTTGAAACCATCTTTGGTTACCCCGGCGGCGCAGTACTTCATATATATGATGCGCTGTTCCAGCAAAGTAGAATTTCCCATGTGCTGGTGCGACATGAACAGGCGGCTGCACATATGGCCGATGCTTTTTCCCGCTGCAGCGGGAAAACCGGCGTTGTCCTGGCGACCTCCGGTCCCGGCGCGACCAATACAGTCACTGGTATCGCAACCGCGTATATGGATTCGATTCCTCTGGTTATTATTACCGGCCAGGTGCAGAGCGACTGGATCGGCAATGATGCTTTCCAGGAAACCGACATCGTGGGTGTCACACGGCCGATCGTAAAGCACAGCTTTATGGTGAAGAAAACCGAAGACATCCCCGAAATTATCAAAAAAGCGTTCTACATAGCGGCCACCGGCCGTCCCGGTCCGGTATTGGTTGATATTCCCAAGGATCTCACCAGCCCGGCAGTGACTTACGACTATAGTTACCCGACGAAAGTGAAGATGCGCTCGTACAATGTAGTGAATAAAGGGCACTCCGGGCAGATCAAGAAGGCGGTGGACTTACTGTTGGCCAGCAAGCGCCCCGTTTTTTACACCGGCGGCGGCGTGATTCAGGGCAATTCATCAGACCTGCTTACTACTTTGATTCGCAAGCTAGGCTTTCCCTGCACCAACACGTTGATGGGGTTGGGCGCCTTTCCCGGCGATGATCCCCAGTTCCTGGGAATGTTGGGTATGCATGGTACTTATGAAGCCAATATGGTGATGCATCATGCCGACCTTGTTCTGGCAATTGGTGTGCGCTTTGACGACCGGGTTACTAACAGCGAGCCCAAGTTTTGCCCCAACGCAAAAATTGTTCACGTGGATGTTGATCCTGCTTCCATAGCGAAAAACATTCCGGTTGATGTGCCGATCGTAGGACCGGTTGATCAGGTGTTGACGGAAATGCTGGATCAGCTGGAAAAGGTGGAACAAAAACCCGACCAACAAGCTCTGGAAACCTGGTGGAAGCAGATCGATGCCTGGCGTGCTTATCACGGCCTGCGTTATGAAACCAGTCCGGACATTCTGAAGCCCCAGCAGGTCATAGAAGCACTCTACAAAGTGACCAACGGCGAGGCCATCGTAACCTCCGATGTAGGCCAGCACCAGATGTTCGCAGCGCAATACTATAAGTTCAAATACCCCCGTCAGTGGATCAACTCCGGCGGCTTGGGCACGATGGGCTTCGGGTTGCCGGCCGCGATGGGGTGTTTAGCCGCGTTTCCTGAGCGTACCGTGGCGTGTGTAACAGGTGAAGGCAGTATCCAGATGAATATCCAGGAGCTGTCCACCTGCCTGCAATACAATTTCCCGGTGAAAATTGTCAATCTGAACAACCAGGCATTGGGTATGGTGCGCCAATGGCAGGACATGCAATATCAGGGACGTCACTCAAGCTCTACGTACGAAGAGTCTCTGCCGGACTTTGTGAAATTGACTGAATCCTATGGGCACGTCGGTATCAAGGTGACCAAGCCTGAACAGTTGGACGAGGCAATGGAGCGGGCGTTTGCATTGAAAGATCGTTTGGTGTTTCTGGATATCAACGTCGATCCCAATGAGCACGTATATCCCATGCAGATAAAAGAAGGCTCCATGCGTGACATGTGGCTTAGCAAAACGGAGCGTACCTGATCATGCGACGTATTATTTCAATCCTGATGGAGAATGAGCCTGGCGCACTGTCCAGAGTGGTAGGTTTGTTTTCCCAGCGTGGTTACAACATCGAAAGCCTGTGTGTTGCACCCACCAATGATCCAACTTTGTCCCGGCTGACGTTGACGACTACAGGATCCGACCGGGTCATAGAACAAATCACTAAACAACTAAATAAGTTGATAGAAGTGGTTAAATTGGTTGATCTCAGTGAAGGTGCGCACATTGAGCGTGAGCTTATGTTGGTGAAACTAAAAGCAACTGGCGCACAGCGTGCCGAGATCAAGCGTACTACCGATATATTTCGTGGTCAGATCGTGGATGTCACCAGCTCGGTTTATACCGTTCAACTGACCGGTGCCAGCGATAAGCTGGATGCGTTTGTCGAATCCGTCGGTGAAGCTTCCATTCTGGAAGTGGTTCGTTCCGGTGTTTCGGGTATTGCCCGCGGCGATAAGATTCTGACTCTTTAATAATTGAATACACAGCATTAATACATAGAGGAATCCCCATGCAAGTTTATTACGACAAAGATTGTGACCTTTCCATTGTTCAAGGCATGAAAGTTGCGATCATCGGATATGGCTCTCAGGGCCATGCACATGCAAACAACCTGAAAGATTCCGGCGTAGATGTCGTGGTAGCACTGCGTGAAGGTTCGGCAAGTGCACAAAAAGCAGAAGCCTCCGGCTTATCTGTTAAGGCCGTACCTGAAGCGGTTCAGTGGGCTGACCTGATAATGATTTTGACTCCGGATGAATTTCAGTCGCAGCTTTACAAAAACGAAATTGAACCCAACATCAAGCAGGGCGCTACCCTGGCGTTTGCTCATGGCTTTGCCATTCACTACAACCAGGTGGTGCCGCGTGCGGATCTTGATGTCATCATGATTGCGCCGAAAGCGCCTGGCCATACAGTGCGATCTGAATTTGTGAAAGGCGGTGGCATCCCGGATTTGATCGCAATCTATCAGGACGCTTCCGGCAATGCGAAAAATGTAGCGTTGTCCTACGCGAGTGGCGTTGGCGGCGGCCGCACCGGTATTATCGAAACCACATTCAAAGACGAAACTGAAACCGATCTGTTCGGTGAGCAGGCAGTACTTTGCGGTGGTGCAGTTGAGTTGGTTAAAGCGGGCTTTGAAACGCTGGTTGAAGCCGGCTACGCACCAGAAATGGCTTACTTCGAATGTCTGCACGAACTGAAGTTGATCGTGGATCTGATGTACGAAGGTGGTATTGCCAATATGAACTACTCCATTTCCAATAATGCGGAATATGGCGAGTACGTAACCGGCCCCGAAGTCATTAATGATGAATCCCGCGCTGCGATGCGCAATGCATTGAAGCGGATTCAGGATGGTGAATATGCCAAGATGTTCATCGCTGAAGGGGCTCATAACTACCCGTCAATGACGGCCTACCGGCGTAATAATGCGGCACATCCAATTGAAAAAGTGGGTGCCCAGCTGCGTGAGATGATGCCTTGGATTCAAGCCAATAAGATCATCGATAAGGATAAAAACTGATCCGTCCTGAGTCAGTGAATGCGCGGCTTCGGCCGCGCTTTTTGTTTGCGTGCCGGAAACGGAAAGAGTTGAAAAATCTCCGGCCAGGGGCCAAAGTACAGGTGCCAACACTATCTCAAAGGTTGAATCATGGTAGATAAGAAGACGCCATCCGGCGGGCCGGAAGATACAGCAGATCGCAGCAAGCCCGACTCTCATCTCCCGCCATCTGGAAAAGCCAGTTCGGGGAAGCCGGGGGTTACACAGCAAGATAACCCACCCCAGGAAAAAGACGCTGGGTCTGTGGTTAACTTACGCAATAGTAAAGAATCTGATGACGCTGACATTGACGATCATGATGGTGTTACCTTTGAAGTTGTCGAGGGTGAAGAGCTTGAAGGCGGCAAAAAAATCCGCCGTAAAGGGGTGTATCTATTACCGAACCTGTTTACTACCGGTGCGCTGTTTTCAGGCTTTTATGCCATTGTTGCTGCGATGAACGGGGTTTATGAGCATGCAGCAAGTGCAATATTTGTGGCCATGATTCTGGACGGTCTGGACGGCCGGGTTGCGCGCATGACCAATACCCAGAGCGAATTCGGTGAGCAGTACGACAGTCTCTCTGATTGCATCTCGTTCGGGGTCGCACCAGCTTTAGTGTGTTATTCCTGGTCTTTGTCCACGTTAGGTAAATTTGGCTGGATGATTGCGTTTGTTTACGCAGCTTGTGCTGCTCTGCGTTTAGCCCGCTTCAACGTTCAGATTGACACGGCAGATAAGCGCTACTTTACCGGATTGCCCAGCCCGGCTGCTGCCGGGGTGGTTGCCGGAATCGTGTGGTTCGGCACTAATCAGCAAGTGGACGTGGCCGACAGCACGATTTCGTTTCTGGTCGCGGCATTTACAGCCTTTTCCGCAGTGATGATGGTCAGTAACGTGAAATACAACAGCTTCAAGCAGTTGGATTTCAAGGGGAGGGTGCCCTTTATCGCGATTCTTGCCGTGGTGCTGGTACTTGCGGTGATTTCCACGTACCCATCCGGCATGCTGTTGGCGATATTCCTGATTTACGCATTAAGCGGTCCGTTGCTCTCTTTCTGGAGAAAGAAACCGGCAAAAGTGTAACGGCAGGAAAAATTCAAAGTCTAGTAACAAACGGGCCGGTATTGCGTCAAAGGAACATGAGGACGACAAGAAGGTGCCCTATGTTAATCAAAAGCAAAGATCCATCTGAGCCCAAGAGTTACGAAATCACGCCTGAGTCAGGCTACCTGAGCCGCAGGGAGTGGTTAAAGCGAGCCGGCTACCTGGGGGTGGGGGCAGCCGCTTTCACTCATTTGGGGGCGCAGGCGAAAACTGACGCCAACTGGCAGGCCATGTTGCGTAGTAAGTTGGCGTCCAGTAACCAATGGCCGTCCTCAGCTAAAGATGAGCTGACCCCCTACGAAGACATCATAAAATATAATAATTTTTATGAATTCGGCACCGGTAAAGATGATCCCTCCCGTAACAGCAAAGATTTCAAGGTCGATCCGTGGCGCGTCGAAATTGAAGGTGCAGTCAAGCGACCGGGCAAATACACCCTGGAGGATATTCTTAAACCCCACCCACTTGAGGATCGTGTATATCGATTCCGGTGTGTCGAGGCGTGGTCTATGGTCGTTCCCTGGGTCGGTTTTCCTCTGGCGGATTTGATCAAACGGTTTGAACCTACTTCTAAAGCAAAGTATGTACGCTTTGAAACCCTGGTTGATCCTGATCGTTTCCCTGCGCAGCGCTTTGGGCGTTCGACCCTGGACTGGCCCTATGTAGAAGGGCTGACGATGGCTGAAGCCATGCATCCGCTGTCGTTGATGGTTGTGGGAATTTATGGCAAGCCGTTGTTGCCGCAAAACGGAGCGCCTCTGCGTCTGATGCTGCCGTGGAAATACGGATTCAAGAGCATTAAATCCATCGTAAAAATTCAGTTCGTCGAGCAGCAGCCGAGAACAACCTGGCAGCGTATGGCCTCTCAGGAGTATGGTTTTTATGCCAACGTCAATCCGCAAGTGGATCATCCCCGCTGGAGCCAGAAGCGGGAGCGGCGTTTACCGAACAGCCTATTCAACCCCAACTGGGTTGAGACGCAAAAATTCAATGGCTATGAAGATCAGGTCGCTTCGTTATATAAAGATATCGATTTGAGTAAAAATTTCTGATGCTGATTCATTGCGGGTTCCGGTTTTATTAGCATGAAAAAAAACACCATCGTAAAGCTTCGTTGGGGGCTGCATATATTGCTCGCCCTCCCATTCTTCTGGGTGGTTTATCTTGTTGTTAGTGGCGACATAGGCACCGATCCGGCCGAAAAAATCGTACGTGAATTTGGGTTTGACGGTGCCTGTATCCTTTGGCTCAGTCTGGCGATGACCCCCTTGCGCAAGCTTACCGGCAACGCAATATGGATCGCGTTCAGGCGGCCATTGGGACTATGGAGTTTTTTCTATTTGAGTCTGCACCTCTGCTCATTTCTGGTGTTTTGGGCCGGACTCGATTTTCAGGTCATAACGGAAGAGCTTAGCGAGCGTCCGTATATTTACATCGGCGTTGCTGCCTGGGTGTTGTTGGTTCCGCTGGCAGTCACGTCAACACAGCGAAGTCGTCGGCGCTTAGGCAAGAAATGGAATCAATTGCACCGTCTGGTATATCTCAGCGGTGCGTTAGCGGTGCTCCATATTGTGTGGGTGAGCAAACTTGATTATGTACAACCGCTGATTTTCGGGTTCCTGTTTATAGCGTTCATGCTGCTTCGCACTGAAAAGATCAAAAATATTCTGCGTCCTGCAAAATCATAACTACACTGGTTTTACTTTTCTGAAAAACACTTCGGATACGGCTCCAGCCCGCAGGTGCTGCGGGCTGTTTGTTGGAACGGGGCGAAAGCAAGAAGCGTTTTGCGCGAGTAAAAGTGTTGGAATAGCTAAGGTGTTGAAAAAATTGTTTAAAAAAAGCGTTGACGGGTGAAATGATGTCCCTATAAT
>Ga0208570_1000064_pt1 | contig 55740 bp, 43 predicted proteins | sample DeeseametaMP1202_FD_184192 | JGI IMG/M metagenome (GOLD analysis project Ga0208570, IMG submission 184192) | Marine microbial communities from the Deep Indian Ocean - MP1202 (SPAdes) | ecosystem: Environmental > Aquatic > Marine > Oceanic | place: South Indian Ocean | collected 2011-03-08
CGTTTGCTGATATTTAGAGTACCCCCGCATTATTCCGCCACCTCTTCCAGCAGAGACTGAATACGCGCTTCACAAGCTTTTAAGTCCGCATCAATGTCATGCAAGTCACGCGGCGGTACGTATTGATAGAAGTAGCGGTTAAAGTTGATCTCATAGCCGACAATACCCACTTCGCCATCTTTACTGTCGCGCACGCTGTAGTCGATAAAGGCATCAGGCACATGGGGCAACACTTCGGCTTTAAAGTAGTCTTCTACCGAGGTGCCAAAGGGCACGCTTTCGGTATCATTCAACGACGTATCAGGAATGACCTGGCCTTTGTCGTCCAACACTGGGTCGGCGTCTTCATCGCGTTCCATAAACGCAGCGATAAAGGCATTAGCCAGTGCTTTGGTGGTTTTCCCAAACCCTTCCTCTTTGTTCTTGGCCTTTACAATCTCAAAAGCCCAGGTGTATTCCTGCTCACCGCCATTGGGTTCTGAAATCAGCTCTCTGAAATAGTCAATCCAAGCGGTTTGCTGGGTTTCGTCGAGCTTTTCAAACGCTTTCTGATCGAACAGGGTTTTTATTTTGGCTTTGGTGATAACCAGTTTGGCTTTGAGCGGGCGCTTGATGGCGACCTTTCGGTAGGCAAAGTCCGTGGTGTTGAAAAGTTTGCTGCGCTCGGTTTCGGTAAAATCAGCGTATTCGCGCACCACATCATCGATCTGCTCGTCACTTAAAAATCGACGCTTGGTACCTTCGGATTTGCGCATGGCCGACCAGGTATCGCTGAGGTTAATCAGCTGCACTTTGCCTTTTCGGCGTTTTTCTTTGTGGTTGGACAGAATCCACACATAGGTGCCAATGCCGGTGTTAAAGAACATGTCGGTTGGCAAGGCCACTATGGCTTCTACCAAATCCTGTTCCAGCAACCAGCGGCGAATTTCACTTTCACCAGAGCCTGCATCACCGGTAAACAGGGGCGAACCTGACAGTACGATACCGACTCGGCCACCACCATTTTCCGGCCGCTCCATTTTGCTGACCAGATGCATCAGGAACAACATGGAACCATCGCTGACACGGGGTAATCCCGGCCCAAAGCGCCCTGCGTAACCCAACTCTTTGTGTTCTTTTTCAACAGCAGGTTTGTCTTTCTCCCACTTGATACCAAAGGGAGGGTTCGCCAGGCCATAGTGGAAGCGCTTATCACGGTGCAGGTCGTTAGAGAGCGTGCTGCCCTGTGCGATGTTTTCTGATTTGTAGCCACGTATCAGCATGGCGGTGAGCGCCATAGCGTGGGTTTTCGGGTCCAGCTCCTGACCAAAGGGGACAATGGTTGCGGTAGAGCCCATTTGATTGATTTGGTCGATGGCATCACTGATAAAGCCCAACAGACCGCAGGCTGGATCATATACCGTGCGAATAACACCTTTTTCCGAAAAGACAGCTTCATCGGGTGCCAGTACCAATTTGGTGGCCAGGCGAACCACGTCTTTCGGGGTCATGAATTCCCCCGCCTTTTCGTTAATGCTGGCGGCAAACTGGCGGATCAGGTCTTCATAGGCATTCGACATCACCCGGTCGGAGACCACCTCCGGGTGCAGGTCGATGGCGGCAAACTGGCGCGTCATTCGGTAAAGCAAGCGAGCCCTATCCAGCTCATGAATGGTGTTGATAAAGCCAAACTCTTCAAAGATCACCCGCACATTGGCGCTGAACTTACTGATGTAGTCTTCCAGGTTAGCGCGGGTGTTGGTGCCACCCAGGGTATCCAGGGTGTATTGGCTGATGTTGTAAAACGGAAAGCCAGAGAACGACGGCAGGATCAGGTCCAGATCAATACCGGAGTCTTTTTCGTTTTCGTACTCTTTCAGCACTGCTTCTTTGGTGGGTTCCAGCACGCACTCGAGGCGGCGCAGAAGCAGCAATGGAATTATGATGCGGGCGAAATCCGTGTGTTTGAAATCCCCCCACAGGTCGTCGGCGACTTTCCAGATGAAGTTGGAAAGGGTGGAGCTATCGCTGGTTCTTACTTCTTGCATTGATGGATTCCAATTCTTGATATTGTTGACTTAGAGGAGGTCGGTATTCAGACCCGCTGATTTCAAGCGCTGGGTGAGATTCCGCATTTTGCTGAACTCTGTACCAAAGCTGGGCTTGAGGCCCACACCCTCGCAGAACTCTTTGGAAGTCACGCTCTTGAGCTGGTCTGCGTACTTGATCATTTGCAGGTGCATTTCCACGGTGTACTGGTTGCGAGGTGCATCGGCCAGGGCTTTGCGAATCTGTTCATAGATCTCGGATTCGTTCATTTTTTAACCTTCAAGATCGTTCCTTAGATAATTTAGCTAATTTATATATGCAGCAGCCAAAACACAAGCGTTAATCCTCGGAAACGGTAAACCGCCCACTGCTGCCCCCGATAGGCAATTCCGCAACAGAAACCTCCCCCCATTCGACCTGATGACACCCCACATCGGCCAAAAACACAAACCGCGCCAGCTCGTTGTAGCTTGCTGTGATGGGGTAAGGCGATAACCTGCCATCCTTCAGAATGGCACCAAACAGATACTCTTGCGGCTCTTCATATCGGCGAAGGCGGTACCACGCTTCCAGGGTTTGGTGATACACCTTCTCCAGATCGAAAAGCGGCCTAGTGGCACCCATGAGCCTTGTCAGCGTCACCACCTCATCAGCCACCGTGAGGCTGGAGACCGGAAGCCCTGCCAATTCATCACGACTTAGGCCATGGTGGTAACAAATGAGCAGTACCGCCTTGGCCAACAAGGTGTACTTGGCGAGATAAAGGTGGTGACTTCGTGAATAGGGAGCCGATCGCTGTCCTTGATTGAACTGATCGAGACATAGGAATCGCTCTTTTACCTCAGCGAACCCGAGGGCGTTAAGCTCTAAATGTTGATCATTGGCACTTAGGGTTTCAAAAATTTCACTTAGCCGCCTCTGGTCCGCCTCACTTTTACTAAGAAACCTATCGCATAGGCTCAATACCAGAGCCTCATCCATTTTTATGACAGGGTTGTGCAAGTAGTAGATGCTGTTGAGTGCTTCCGAAAATCGCTCCAGCGGTTCCCCCATTCGGTATTCCCCTTGTTATTGTTGTTGGTACTTTTGATACGCAGATTCTATGGCTGGTTTGAGGTAGAGCTTGGTCAGATCCGTTTCACCCAACAGGTGTTTAAGTGCCTGCTTCCTGGATTTTGGGTGTTTCTCATACTGACTGCTGTTGAAGTACCTGAGCGCCGCCTGCATGGCCCGGTGGTGCTTTTCCAGCGCCAATTGCTCCATATGCTTTTCATAGCGCGCAACGATTTGTTGTTTGAGCACCGGAAAGCGGTAGTTGACGTAACCGATACTTAACCCTGCTCTGCGGGCCACCTCTTTCAGGGATAGCGGTGTTTCCGATCGAGCCAGTTCAGTTAACCGCTGAAAACATTTGCCGTGATCGTGTTTATCCCGGCTGCGATTTAACGCCAATGGTTCCGGCACCGGCTGCCGCCAGAGGTAACGCATCGTCTTGGTTCGATTGAGCAGATTGCCACTTAGCAAATCGATAATATCGACGTTGGTGAGGTGAGCCAGAGCGCGCAAGGTGCGCAGTGATATCGACTGGCAACCCCAAACCTGTTTGCGTACATCTTTATTGGTCCAGCAGTATTCGTACGCCGCATCAAACTCTGGCTCGGCGCAGCGGATCGAAAAGTCGTTAATCGATCGTTCCAGGCCCTCAGGCTTGATGAGGCCACTCGCGTTGAAACAGTCAGCTGATCGGTGGGGGATGTGAGTCAGCAATCGGAGCAGATCTCCTGCCTGATGGACCCAGGACGGGCTAATCTCAACGGGGGCGACCGCTCTCTCGCTCAAACTCCGCTCGCACTTATGGCACACATCCAATGGTAACCTGCGCCCCACCGCATTCTGGTCAGCGCCACAGTGAGGGCATGCTTCCAGAAGTGGTGTATGGTGATGCGGACAGTGGGTGACCTCGGACAAATGCCAGACCAATTTGATGTAAGGTTCACTACCGAGATCTCTGATGGACTTGAAACATTCCGGACACCACCGAGCACTTCGGCATATTTCCACTTGTGGCTGACTGACCACCGCCATCAACGGCAAAAATGTAGCCGGTGCTACATTGCGCCCAGTCAGATGTTTTATGACCTTTACGTATATGCGGGGGTACTCCCCGTACGTCAACAGGCTACGCATCGAGACCGTTTGCGATGCCTTAAAGTAATTTTGCTTATGGTCATGGAGCCGATTGCACTCCCTGTGCAGATACTCCAGAAACTTGGTGGTTGGTACAGCATGATGATAGGCGCATCGGTGAAGATAGGAGGGAAGCGCCTCCACGCTTCCCGTTCCTTCGCCCATTAATGGGATATCAAACATGAACCTCTCCTGGAACCCGTTCACCTGCGGTGCGCCGCACCGGTTTGCAGACAAAAGGCTTCCCCTCACGCGGCTTGCGCGGTTTTCTAGTGGACGACTGCTCATTCGATACAGCCTCGGGCTCTTGGGATTGGGTAGCCACCTTCAATGCAGGGGTTTCAATTCCTCTTGCGGCCATCATCTCCTCGCCAGCAACAATCTCCTCCAAGGTAATGGCGAGATCCGTGTCGCAGGCTCGGGACTCTTCCAATGCACGAAGATCAATGGGACTGCTACGCACCATGGCATTGCCCAAAGCGTCTCGGAACCATCGCTCCAGCAGGCCTATGCAACCAAGGCTTCCGGTGTAGAGGTACTCGGAATAGGCGTGGATGTTTTCCAGCTCAGGCGCGAGAGGAAGATAACCCGCGTAGGTCTGAAGAATGGAATGAAACCCCAAAATGTCCTCACGAGTCACCCGGTATCGGGGGAAGTGCACGAAGCTCTTGCGCCCCAGCATGTGGGTTGAATTCTGCATGGCATTGTGAAGCTCATAGGTACCGGTTAAGACCAGTACCACACCGGTATCTTCCGCAACACACTTCCAGGCATCAAGCACCGAACCTGCGCCATTCCTACCCTTGGCGCGACATATGTTCTGAGCTTCGTCAATAAACAGGTAGCGCTTACCGGCGGCTGGCAAGCCACGCTCAAGCGCCAGCCAGTAAGCGCCTTCGGTTTCCTGCCTGAGTAGAGCATGTGTGTCATCACGGGCTGAAGTAGACAGTATGGGATGATTCAGCGCCACAACGGCTTTGCGGGCAAAGTCCTTGGTACTAAAAGCTCCGTTGGTGCTGCAATTCGAAGCCCGTACACCAATCGACAGGGACTGAGGATCATCAATACCAATCCCTGGAAGGTTGAGCATACTGCGGATAATCGAACTCATACGGGATTTTCCAACCCTTGGCGGTCCTATTACGCAAACCACTTGGCCTGGGGCGGCCAGCGCAATCCTCGCATAGGCAAGCTCAAGAGTTCGTGTCCATATGGGATGGTTGATATCAAGCGTGTTAATCGTTTTGGCAATATCGGTGTAATTGATCATGGCTGGCTCCAGGTAGAGGTTGATAACCGCTGAACTTCTGCGTTGGCGAGCTGTTCGAAGATATTGATACTGACATCCGTGTCGTCGGATTCGACATCATTCAAGTCAATCCAACCCGCCTGTTTTGCCTGCTCCAACTGCTTGTCAGCCTGATCGAGCAAATCCGCTAGTTCATCCTGTGCCCGCACTTTTGCAAGCGCTCTTAATGTGCCCGCACCACGAATCTTGAGTGTTTCCACCTGCTGATTAATGGTTGTCTTCTCCATAAACTCCACCGCTCCAGTCGCTGCGCAGCTAACCCATTTATTGTTTACGTAGGCGTAAACCACGTAAGGGTTTTCAGGTTCAATCCGAACCTCCACTTTTGAATTGGTAAGACGGGTGTTACGTAGCGAAGGATGCGAATAGCGCACTTCATCAATCTTGATGTCATTGCGTTCAATGGTGTAATTTTTTGCTTCCACGGCAGAGGCAACGATAAAGCGCTCGTCATAGTCGACAGATCTTCCCACACAACCATAGGTCGCGACGCTTTCATTAAATGCAGCGGTGGCTGTCTTCGTTTTCGGGCCCTTTAACTTGTTATTCCTGTGTGCGATATACTGCTCAAACTCCCGTAGCAGGTCTTCAGGTTGGAACACTGCCATTCGTCGAGAGGCATATTTGCCGTCAACAGCACGGGCAGCATGCTTATTCACCATATTGCCTTCACGCTGACACAACCATTGAGTTTGGAACTCATTAAAGAATCGTTCCACCTCAGAACCGGCCTTGGACATTGACTTAGGACGGAACGTCAAATTGACCTTTTCCGAGGCCAGTAGCGATCTAAAATATACTGACTTAAAGTCTGAACCATGGTCCGCTACGATTTCCTCAGGCAGTTTTCCATAACGCCGTACGCAATCCCGCAAAACACAAGCATCCGCCATCCGGCTAGGCGAGGCGAAGCTGAAGTGGTAGCCAAGAGGCATATCTGATGCTTCATCAATCAGCAAGCTCAGACAAGGTCTGCCTATGAAATCCACCCGCCCATCACTACCCCAGACAATAAAGCATTTCACCACATGGTGGTCGATATGCGCTCTCTGGAACGCGACTCTGGATTTGAGTGTACGATGCTTGACCGCTGAGGTATTTGAATTGGCATACATCATGCGCTTACCACCGCGAGCATATGCCAGTTTCATCTGATCAAGTTTTTTAATTCGGTCACGAAATGACTTCTCCGTAATCGCAGAATCATCTCCCAGCTCTTCTTGCACAAGCCTCTTGTAGCGCACGTATGCAGATTTGACTGATGGCCTTAGTGGGTTGGCATAATAGAGAGATACGGCACGCTGAAATAGCTGTTGCTCTTCTTTTGTGGTTCTTGGATTCCTGTTGCCACTGTTCTTATACTGGGGCAATAGCGACTCAAATGGAGTGAGGCCGATGAGTGCGCCGTCTTTGATTTTCTTTTTCCAACCCCTTGCTGTACTGTCATTTTTTCCGTCTTCAAGCAGACGCAGACGATTGAGCGCCACTTGGGCTTCTTTCCGTGAAGGAAGTGACGAGATGCTTACATCCATCATTTTACGCATGCCATTATTTTGTTCGCGCAATGAACGCGCATGCCTCGACAATGGTTGGCTTATGGCGAGATAGATATTTTGATAGTCGCTTAAGAACTCCTTCTCCAATTCACAGAAAGCAATTTTCCTATCCACCATCTGAATCAGAGGTGTTGCATCCTGTATGGCCAACTCCTTCATCAAGTCAGACATTTTAATGGAATAGGTATTATCCAGGAGATGTCTTGTCTTCTTGATGAGGTGCGAAGATAGTGGCTCCGCATTTCTGGAAGAGAGCAACAACTTATAGTTAGAGAGTAGCGTCTTGTTAAAGGATGAAACCGGCCGAATTCGAAACCTGATCCCGAGGTCTGCGTAGTACTCTTCAGCGGGATAGTAATGTATCTCACCTGATTCATCGCGCCCCCAAGCTGGGTGACCCTGAGCCAGATTCTTCTCAATGACAGAGTCCGCTTTGATCTCATGGACCTCCACACCGTGAGTGTAGAGCACGAGAAAATCGGAGCGAATGGTCCAAGCGCTACTTCTGCCGTTCTTGTTTAAACCCTTTACTTTTACAGGTGGCAACTGATCCCAGTGCTCAAGGGTATCCTCGGAATACTCATACTCAAACACAGCCGCATATTCGCCTGTACCACTCTCGGCCTGAGCTGTATGCCCCATCTTTTCGGAGTAGATCAGCGAACTCGTATTCTGGTAGCAGCCTTCTGTTACAGATCTGGAAGGCTCGTCACATCGAGTTCTGGTGACAAATTTTCGCCCACGATCAGGGAGGTTTATGGACTCGAAATATGATTCGAGCTGCATGTCAGTCAACATAGTTATTTCCTCAAGTTATAAAGATTACCGACAAGCTCCGGCCTCAGCGGACAGGTCAACTGCATCGTCTTTCGACGGCGCGCAAATAACCCTTCCCGGTGATGCGAGAAACTTGCTTTTCAGGTGGTTTTGTAGGAAGCTTGAGGAATAGCGATCCCGTACCAAAAGATTCGCTTCGGCACTCAGGTTTGCCGACCTGAGTGCCGACCTCTAACTCCTTCTCCGTCTTAAGCCATTACATTTTCACTTTCCTCCTTATCCAGTTGATCAATATATTCCGCCACGGCCTTTGCCGTGCAGAACAGTCCTGCTCGTCCGTCTATTTTCTTCAATCGGAGCAATAACTTACCGTCATAGTGCGCCTTCTTCAGCGCGTCTACCGTCTTGTACTTCAAAACGTCACGAATCTCTTCAAGCCCGAGCAGATGGCCATATTTGTTCGCAATTTCTTGCTCGCGTGAATACTGGATGATTAATTTTCTCGGCTTCATATTTCACAACTGCTCATAGGTATTCAAAACAAATTACAACTACTTATACCTATTCGTTGAAAGATGCATAAGGGTAAAAAACACCGAACAAATCGAGGATTTTTTTACCCACCATTCTGCGGTTAGAATCCGTCATCGACTGACGGTCTAATAAATCGGTAAGGAAATGAAAAAAGACGCTGACTCGTTAAGGTCACAGATCGTGATCCACTATCTGCAAAGACGAACAGGTATGGGGACAGGGAAGCTTTCCTTAGAGATATTCGGTGACACCAAGGAACATAGGAAGAAGGTTCAGCTTTGGAAATCAGGAACGAGAATGCACGCAACCAATCGGAATGCCATACTCAATCGGTTTCCCGAATCTGACATTTTGCTGAATTCCGCCATCTACGAGCTATTGGAACCAAAATTACTGACGCATGAAAAGATTGATGAGCTACTAGCTGGCTATCGCCGGCACAAAGGATCGATTCCTTTGGAGTACTGGTGTATCCCCAATATGAGCTGGCAAGGGCTAGCACAAAAGGACAAATCCGAGCCTATCTTTCCTATTCTGGGCAGATTTAATAGCAAAGCTCTATCAGAATGTGGGGCCGCAGATGGCTTTATCATAATTCTGGGCTTACTACATGAAATCAATGCCGACATCACGCAAGCTAACGATGATAAGCGCCATTATACCGCCCGACTGACTCCTCACCTTATCGAGGCGGCAAGAGCCTTCCCCGTGTTCGCAAGACACCCTGATGTAAAACCTTATTGGGAAAAGCTGTACACGTTATTCAAGAAGCTCTGGTATTACTTTAACCCTTCTTTCGACGCACTGATCCTAGACGACCAGTTGATGTCAGAGTACGTAAACATGCACGCTGAATATTATCTAGCCAGAGGCGTTTTAGGGCGTGTTCAGGGAAGTTATCGTTTAAAACTATTCAGGGCACCCGTCCTTCAAGCGACCGAATGGGATCACGCCACAAGCTGACCCTAACACTCATCCCGTTAAATCTGTGACTCTGGCTTCCTCAACACTGTCACAGAACTGGTAGAATGGCTGTTTACTGTCGCAGAAATGCTTTTCATATGTAGTCTGATCAAGACACATAATCGAGAACTTACCGCTGTTTCGTCTTATGTCCAAGCGAGTGCGGGCGCTATGTATGGCAGCGCTATCCGGCAGGCACTGCTCTAATCCATAAACCAGCAGCAACTCAGTGTTGCCGTGAAGCGAATGTTCGGAAAACTCATTAGAAAGATTCCATACGGTCACAGATCTGAAATGCTGAAGACTCTTCTCTGACAGCTGATTCATCATATGCGCCGTTGGCGCCTCATCTGTGATAATCGCCACGCAGCCGGAATAGATGCCGGTTTTGATCAGATCAAACAATCGAATGAGGGACACACCGTTCATTTCCACTACTCAGGTTTGGCATAGAGCTGGTGAGATTCGTTAATACGCGGAATGCATTTAGCCAGCCCACACCCTTACCTTCTCATAGACAAAATCCATGGGCAAACGCTCTTGTTCTAAACGCGTACTGCCGTAATCACCATTGCGCAGCATTCTAAAGAGCATCAGTTCGCGGTCAGTCAATGCAACGGGCTCTCTAGTTACCGACTCTGGCTCGTCAACCATCCTATCTCGGTAGGCCTCAACGGTCTCCGAATCCATCATCAGCGGGGTAATCGTACTCAACTTGCTGCGAACATCGCTGAGTATGGCAAGTCCTTCAGAATCGATATCGCCCCAATAGGCAACTCGTTTATTGGCAAGCCAATTTGCCCTCATCCATGACACGTTCTTGCCTCCTCCCGACACAGCGATCGTGTCAGGAATATTATCGAGAGACAGGCACGACTGCTCATTCTCAATCACAAGAATATTATTAGCAGGCAACTCGAAGTCCAATAATGTTTCAGAGGACATCCGTAACAATGGCAGTCCTCCGAGGGCATCTGCAGCGTTTTTACACAATGGCTTTACTAATAACCAATCTTTTGGCTTATCTCTGCAATCCAGCCAACTCAATAGACCAATTTCCTTTGCAGAGCAATCAATGATGGCTGCGGTAACTGACTCAATAAGCTTCAGATTCTTCTCTATGAATTTTGTATCGACAAATATGACAGGAAGCGCCCTTAAATAACTTCCGCGCCCCATGCCCTTGTGAAGCTGGGGAATAAGTTTAACCAGCAATTCCAACTCTAATTTACTAAAGCCGGATAAGATTTCCAGATTCGCAACTAGTGTGGAGAACAATTCACGTTCATAGGTTGACCTAATTGGGTGGACAGTGCGTTTAGCAAGTTCTATGGAGAGGGAATCAAAGATATATGAAATTCTGGACTGCCAGTCTTTAAGCTGCTGCTCTTCCGCATCACCAAGCATTCGAGAAAGTGAGCTGATATCAGGTATTGTCAAATAGGTTGGCACCTGCTGCTCAGAAATCGATCTAAATATCACCGTCTCCCAATGGACGTTAACTTGTATAGACTCATATTCAGCCTGTTCGCAGAACGACTTCCAGGAATCCACAAAATCCTGAAAATGACTGATATTATTCAGGGCTGCATTTCCTTTTGGCGGCTTCAGAGATATCTGTATCGGAAACTCTGTGTTACCAGTAAGCAAGCTCTTTAAGGCCTTCGTATTATTCCAATACTTAGCGCGCAAAAGTTCAACGGCATCTTGCTGGAGAAGCCCCCAGGCTGGCCTACTATTTTTTTCAGACATCACTGGGCTCAACTTCTGTATTTCCCAGCTCCTTCAACTCGACTTCACCCGCTATTTCCTTTAACTGGGCTGATTGTTTCTGCTGGGCCATGCGCTGATCTATTTCCTCCCATGTGACTTCGCACAAATGACTTTCATGCAGCTCTGGGTCACGCTCAGCAATGAGTAGCGACCGTGCAGACTCCCTTGCCAGGTTGAGGTTTTTATAAGGAGTAATCAAATTAACGTGTATATGCAATTCCTTGAACACTCGAAGAACTCGACGACTTACAGCTTCGGCAGTATTAGAAAACGCCTCATCCAGAAACACCGTACAGTAAATTGGCCTGTCGTATCCATCGGGTGTTAATACATAAGCAAGACTGGCCGCGACAATAGTGCCAGCAAATGACTCCTTTTCACCACCTGACTTTCCACTGCTTGATTCAAGTACATCTCGAACTTCAAGCGTCTGCGAGTCAATCTCTTCAGCAAAAAATGACATTTGATAACGCGGGTCCAGAAGCCTCTTGCTTTCTTCATTGGTGGATGTGCCCGGCGCACTCGCCTTATTAAGAATATCAACCACCTCAGATAACAGCCTGAATCGAGCTTCATGGTCATCGCTCGTTGCGTGGCTCAGTGCACTTCTGACTTTTCGCTCAAATTCCAGCACATGTGGATATTTTTCACGCTTGGAACCCAGTCTTAAATGGCTTCCTTGTTTAAATTCAGTGCGTTTCAAAACACGATTGATCGTATCTATTCTTTCTAAAATATCTTCTCTTTCAGATTCAAGCTTTGTCTTGATGCGAGCCAATGATTGAGTAGCATGCTTGTTCAAACGCTCTTTAAATTGATCAATTAGCTCCGGAAGCCCTTCCGTCTCAATATAGGTATAGTGCTCCAGATAATATTGAAGCCCTTCCAGCCCTGTAGGCCAGTCAACTGTGATAGGTTGCCACTTATCCTTTCCTCGGAACGACCCCATTATCCCGTTTGCGACATTCTCGGCTGTGCTCTTAGCGGTGCGTATCTTGTCTAATTCGCCATCAATAGCTTTTTCAAAGTCCGCTTGTCGATGGGCATCCTCTAATCGGATATCGCCCACCCTGGATTGAAGCACTTGCCTGACTTCATCGGTCATTCCGGCTGCGGCTAGCTGCTGAAATTTGTCCAGCTGTTCTTGAGCATGGGATTTATCGTTCCCTAGCGACCCTTTCTTCGTTAAAAGTTGGCCCTTGCTTTCCTGAATTTTTTGTAGATGGTCTTTAGCGGCATCCCATCGGCTTCTAGCCACTTCAAGATCACCACCCGATTTTTCCAGTGCATTCAAATCAGCTTTGACGCTTTCCAAGCGCTTTTGCCAGTATGGTGCATTGATCTGTTCCCATGTGTATGCGCTCAGGCGTTCCCAAAGTTTCTCCTGATCAGAGATCTTTTGGAGTTCATCTAGTGATTTTCTATCCCTCTCTTTTAGCTCAGCACACACTTGCTCCAATTCATTCTTGTCATTGTGAAGAATGGCTAACCGTGATTTATTGGAAAAGCCAAGGTACCAGTCTCTCCTGTTGTCAATTCTGGTCTGGTCCTTTTTCTCAAACCGCCCTTTTTCCTTATGCACCAAACCCTCTTTGGTCATGGAAAAAGGAGTAGCATCCAATTCGTCTGTTCCGGCAACACACTGTAAGTCATATTTGCTCAGGTGCTTTTTAAGCCAATCCCGATAGGCGTGCTCTTTCCAGACAAGCTTGCGAAGAAACCCTTTTTCAGAGAATTCCACGTAGTCACTTTGATTTCCCAAAACAACCTGGACACGAACATGCAACCCCGTATGCCGAACATTTAACCAACGCGTCACCATGGAATAGCTTCTTTGGGGTACTAGCAACGTCAGCTTTAACCCTCCCAGAGCGCGCTCAATCGCGCCTTGCCAAGATCTCTCTTCCTCCTTCACACCCAAAAGCTCGCCGATAAAAACCAAGTCATCCGCTGGCAGGTTCAACGAATCGACGATTTGATCTCGCAGTTTCTGATAGTCTTTATGAATATTAGAATTGGGTCTCGCTTCTATTTCTCGAATGTCATTTTCAATTTCTTTGACAGCGTTTTCATTCCTACTCAGCTCGGCACGAACTTCTGCAAAGGATTCCAGCCCCTGATTTTTTAACTGTTCTAAGTTTTCAGCTTGCCCATCAGCCAATGTTTTATTAGCGAGAAAGGCTGACTCAGTAAGATCTGTACTTAATCCAAGGTTTTGACAATCGCGCTGATAGTTTGATGATTGCCGTATAACGCCTTCGAGGCTTTCCTGAGCATGCTTGATATCCTTTTTAAGCGACTCAACTTTATCGCCTCCGACATTAAGATACTCTTCATGCCTCTTCTCCAGGGATGACTGGGCATCACTTTCGTCAATTTCTACGCTACGAATTTCCCTTGATATTGAATCCAGCGCTTTGCCTATGTCTTCTAGCTTTTCCGCCCAAAGAATTGAAAGCGCCTCACCAAAGTAGGTCGACAGGTTACTTTTTTCCAGCAGGAGTGAATCTAGGGACTTGGTGGCCTTTGCGATGGACTCAGCCAGCTCTGGCAATCTACTTAAATGACTGTATTGCTCTTTCGCATCAATCAGCTGGTCATGTATTGCCACGAGATCGGCAAATTCCTCAACAACATTTTTCGCATCCTCTTTTACACCACTAGGTTCGAGCACTAACTCACGAATTAGCTTGGTCAGATCATCAATCTTCTTTAGACCAAGAGCTCGCGACAACAATGCAGGAGCGTTCTTGTTGTCCATATAGAGATGCTTTCGATATAGCTCCTGATAATCTGAGAAATTACTGTCGCAATCTGTTATGGCAGGATCGTCCCGTAACCACTGTTTGAGTTGCCTCGTATTACCTTCACCAAAAGCATCGAGAAGCTCCTTAAGTTGAAGACTTCGCTTGGCGACAAGATATACACGCTTTACTTCACCCAGCGTATTTGTTGCGCTTGTAGTCCAGAAAAGCGCCGCCAAAGTGATACAAGAACCATCGTCAGCTCGATAAAGCGCTCTCAGGCCGGTGACAACGCCTTTTTCCCGCTTGCTTTTTACTCGGGTTGATGCCCCATCATGAGCCGAACCAAAGCTTCCGCGCATATAAGACAGGAGAGAGCGGTCGGAGCGATCACCTTGCGCTGCAGCGACATTAAATGTTGCTTTACCTGCCGGTAGAAGAAGAGCCATCAACCCGTCAATAAAAGTCGATTTTCCAGCACCATTGTCTCCCGTTACCAATGTTCCTTCTGGGTCAATAGCCGCAGTATGCAACCCATGAAAAGACCCCCAGTTGAACACTGACAGTTCAGACAACCTTATTTGCCCCTGAGAAAACAAATCATTTCTGGACATTGAGTTACCGATTCCATTGGTAGAAGGCTGGGCGTCGTTTTCGAATAAATCAGTAGTCATTTCTGATCGCTCCCCACAAGATCCGTTTCGTTTAGTTGCTCTTGGGCAAGCGCAGTGTATTCAGCCAACATTGTCTCTAAAAAACCGGCATTCACTACATAACGAATGATGGGAGTGATTTCGTATCGATCTTCTTCGCCTCTGATCGTCGACAGCACTTTCCGCTTAACCATCTCTTTTACTCTGACCAGTAGCTTTTTTCGATCTTTTGACGCGTGATCCGTTATTGGCAGGAAGGGCGTTAAATAGGATTCCAGGCGTTCGATATCAATCGTGATTTTTTGCTCTCCCGCCGACTCTCGATCCTGATAATGCTTTCTTAATACCAGTAGTATCAATGTATCAAACAGGGAAAGGGTACGCTTCGGGATCAAGGTGGCTGACTCGTAAGAATCTGCCGCCTCATCTTCCAGCCCATCATCATCAACATTGCCAACATGCTCTGAGGCAATACTGGCCACAAATGCCACGCCAGACTTCTGATCAAGTACTAGCTGGAGGTAAACTTCAGATAGATGCTTACGTATTGCTAATTCATAACGACAAAGCTGTTCAAATAACTTCGGTTTTTGTGAAGCCATAACCGAACCCTGCCGCATCAAATGAACCAAAACTCGCCGGGCATCATGTGGCATATCTGAATCACTGGATCTGACGCTCTCCGTTATTAACCCTAGCCCGTCACTTTCCACTGACTGATCTTCGAAGCCTCCATTCGGAGCTTTTGAAGTTTGATCATCAGAAGCATGGGAGTCACCCGCTAAAACGCTGTTTTCTTCATCGTCTTCGGCATGTAGCTCTTGATCGGATTTACCTGTTACCATCGAGAAGAAGCTATTGGGTGGCGTGTGGTTCGTCATTGGCTTTTCCTTGGCTACCCGCTAGAGGGCAAGTTCCTCAATATCTTCTGGAAATAATTCGGCAGTTAATAGATAGGTGGGTATAGACGCCTTCAGCGTAACACCCTGCTTATCAACTACGATCACGTCCTCTTTTTCATCCAACATGGTCGCATCTACCGCTTTTGCTACTCGCAAATACGCAACCAGCTCTTCCAGCCCTGAGGTCAACGGGTTTTCGTCAGCCAGCCTGGCGATCGACATCGGGCCACATTCTCTAAGGGTATTAAGAACCTGATAGGCCACCTGCCTCACCTGAACGGCATCGAGACAGTCAAGCACGTGAGCGCTTGGCTCTCTTCTATTGGCGTTTTCTTCAACGCCGGATGTATCGAGCTTATCGTCCGGGCTTCTCAATTTCATCGATTCAGGGGATTTGATCTCTATAGGGCCTACAGGAAGACTAAGCCCCGTTTCCGTCGTTAAATCCAAGCCTTCATCACGCAACAATACGGCTTGTCTCTCCAGCTTTGAAAGCAACCGATCAACCGCCTGATTTTCGGCGGCAGCGCCGCTTTCTATATAGGAACGCAAGCCCTCTTCAGTACGCCGCCTGACACGAAAGACTCTTTCGCTCTCGCGGCTCAACTCACGCATCAGGTGACTAAGAAACTGATGTTGACTACCGGATAACTGCTGACCTATGGGTCTACTCAGAATGCTACGGAGCTGCTCACGAAACTCCATCGACCGGTTTTGATCACACAGCAACTGAAAAAAACCCTCAAACGCACTTCCTGCGTCAGTAGTGGAAAGCAATGCCTCTCTTTCCATTACGGATAGCAACACATCACCACGAGAGATATCACCCTCAATGATCTGCACTCTGAGTTCTTTATCTAAAACTCTGATTTCATCCTCTACTCGGCGAAAATCACCCGTCAGCACAGAAGCCAGTTGATAGATCTCTCGGATGCGCTCTCTTTGCTCTGATTCACTTAGAACCGGAACAATCCCCGCTTGGAGCGCCTCGATTTCGCGTTGAATCTCTGCCTTTTTGCTTTCGAGCAAGGTCACCCTTTCATCGACATTAGGACTAATTGCAACCGCCAAGTCACGAACGGCTTCTTGAACAATACGCAAATGTGAGGCAGTGGTGCCGGAATTGCGTTCATCGAGACCTTTACAGAATCTAAGCGCTATTTCACTGGCGTCAGTCTTAGTCAGAGAATCATCCATTTCTCGCAACCAGCCATTCTTAATCCATTGATTCAGATAGGTGGCTGCGGACGTCTCGGTCGGCCAAATGCCGAGCTCGCGGCTGCGCTCAATCTCAGCATCCAACAAGATTCGGGCTCGACCGTAGGGAACTTCACTTTCTTCCGAAAAGAGATCCGCAATGAACGCAAGGATATAAGGCGCATTATCGACCTTTAACAACTTCCAAGCTGCGCTCTCGGCAAATAGCCGCCGGTACTTGGCTTGCAAACCCTGGAAGTTCAATCCCTTTCCCTCATACAAATCTCTCTTTACAGCCTATGGACTCTGATTACCAAACAGCCACTACGATCAAGAAAGACCTTATCATCATCATTTTGATTATGTCAATGAATATAATTGACACACACCGGCGTAAATATTACGATCCAGTCTCGATTCTGAGCACAAACATGTCCGGTATCGGTGAGTGCGGGTTTCAGGGCCCGCAAGCTCCCGTCAAAAAGAGCATGGCCTTCTAATCAGGTATGTGAAAAGCTCGGCAACTAGAGGTAATCATTTGAATAACTGCACCCCAACCAAGCTAGAAGACATCAGCCAAGCGCAACAAGAGAGGCTATTCCACATAGACTTCAAACTACGTTTTCTAGGGGCGGTTAACAGAAATGATTTAGTCAGTCGGTTTGGCATCAAAGCAGCAGCAGCCACTCGGGATATTGCACTATACAAAGAGCTGGCTTCTCACAATCTTACCTACGACACGAAAGCTAAAACCTATATCGAAACAAACCAGTTTCAACCCCTGTTTCATTGCCAGGAAAGCCAGGCGATATCTGCTTTGTGCTACGGCCTGGGAGATGATCATGTTGCAGGGAGTAGTTCTTTAATTACGGCTGAGTCACCAACACAACTAAATCTTCCCAACCTGGACGTCCTGGCTGAGATCACCAAGGCTATTCACCAAAAGAGGGCACTGGAAATAAACTACCGCTCACTGTCCAGCGGTTTAACCCAGCGAGAGATTGTTCCCTTTGCGCTGGTAGATAACGGCCTTCGCTGGCATGTGCGCGCATACGACCGCAAACGTAGTCGGTTCACCGACTTTGTGATTAATCGTATTGCCGGTCCGAAATTACTCAGTACCGAAATAAAAAAGTCAGAAACCAAAGAAAGTGATATCCAGTGGAACCGCATTGTCGAGATGCAAATCGTTCCGCACCCAAACCTTCAGCACCCAGACACAATAGAGACCGAGTACGGCATGACAAACGGGATGCTGAAAATACTGGTACGGGCAGCTGTCGCAGGATACGTGTTAAGGCATTGGAATATTGACTGCTCACCCAGCCATGAGTTGCAGGGGCCTGAGTTTCATTTATGGCTTAAAAACACACCCACCCTCTACGGCGTGGAAAATCTGGCAATTGCACCAGGCTATAAGCCCTCCAGCTAGTGGGCACGCAGCCAATGTGCGACCACCTGACTATCGAACAATCTAAATCCCGAGGGCACCGCCAAGGGGTGACGACTCACAGAAACCTATATATAACAATGCGTTATGAAGATTATGTTTAATCTTTACTTACATTTTCCGCTAAAACTATGGGTACTTCCCTACCTCACCAGCCATTAGGGCTTTTTATTAACCCGCAACTTTACTATCGGGTAGTTAGGGATGATGCGGATATTTGCGTACTAGCCCACCTTCAAACGGCTTCAAAAGTACTCCTTCTCAAGCAACTGGCCTCATACTCCAGCACATCCTCTCGCCGGTAGCTGACTTGGCCGCCTAATTTCACATAAATTGGGCCAATACCCTCAGATCGCCATTGCTCCAGTGTCGCCTCGCTTACCTGCCAACGATTACAAAGCTCTCTTTGCGTCATAAGTGCTTGATATTCATCCATATAGATTCTCCGGTAGAATTTAGTTGATACAGTCCCATTTTGGGACTATTGTTAACTCTATGAGAATCATTGCCCTATCGACACTAAAAATTTTCTGGGAAGAGCACCCAGAATACATGGATGCGAAAGAGCCAACTCTCGCTTGGTATCGGCATGCCTTAGCGGCTGACTGGAGCGCACCAGCGGATGTAAAGCAGGACTTCAGAAATGCCAGCATCCTCAAAGATGAACGTGCAGTTTTCAATATTGCGGGCAACAAGTACCTACTAGTCGCGTGGATCAACTACGCATGAAGAAAATCAGCATTTAAAAGATCGCGTTGCCTGGTTCGAGCGTCAGCTGTTTGGCCGTAAATCGGAGAAGCGCATTATCGATGCGCCAGTTGGCTAATGATAAGCAGTTACACGGTTATTTTTACAGTCTCCAATCGTGGCATTTTCAAAATCTATTTAATTCGAAAATCCTCATGTAAATTGCCCCAGTGGTCCTTCAATTTTTTCTTGTGCGCCTCATTCATTGGGAGATCTTTAATTGCTTCTCGCCAAAGATTTCGAGCCTTGTCCAAAACGTCATCCAAGTGAGGTTTAATTACTCTCCATGGAATTTCGGCACGATCAGTCCATGACTGAAAATTTGCCATTGAGACGTCGTACCAATCTTTAGTCTTTCCTAAATTGAGCGCGTAATTCCTTTCGCCATCAATATATGCGCTCGTGGTAACGATATCGTATGCTGGCGAAAGCCTAGGTGTGATTTTATCTGAATAAATCAAACTCCAATTTTTTAGATGTGCATCACCGTTAGCAAGAAGAATGTTAACTAGCAATCGCCTGGCGAATTGTTGTGCATCGGCCAAGCCGTCACCAGAGTAACCGTAGATGATTCTGCCGATTTGCTCGTAGTTTGCTGAGTTGTATTTTTCATGGGCATACTTCACCAGTACCTGGGCAAAGTCTTCCATATGGATGCGTACATCATCATCGCGATCAAAACGTTTGATTGCGAAGGCTAGCTTCTCGTCGGGCAGATTTATCTGAGGAAGATTGTCGAGCTTGTTCAGCTCGACCAGCTTAATTTCTGGAATGTCGACCCCAACTAATTCCGCAAGTTTCATTGCGGTGTATTCGTTCACAGGCACATCTTTATGTTTGGTCGAAGGGGTTTTTACTATCCAATCCCCCAAGACGTCGCCTTTGGAAATATTGTAGCGTCCATCCTTTTCCTTCATGGAAAATTTCATCTGAACGCCGGCCAACGAAAATTTATTTTCCGGTGATACTTTGTCAAACTTTATCGCGCGAGCTTTGCCGTGAGTATTGAGAACACTATCTGGAACATCGTCGGGTTCCATCGGCTCAGCGACCAAAGCGCCAGGAAGGTCAGCACCTAAATATGAGAGAATATGGAACTCATTGTCGATATGGACTTTTAGTCCTTGCGCAATCAACTCCCGCAAAGATCCCTCCGGAAGTAAATTGGACAACGTTGGATGCAACCTTTGGTTTCTTGCCCACGGTTCCGACATTATTTTTTCAGCATGAGGAAACGCCGGGTGGGTAATCAAACTGAATGTAGGGCGACCTACATCACTCTTGAATTCCTCGGCAAAGCTCAGCACATTTCTACCGCCTTGAAAGCCAGCCAAATAGCCAACCAGCCTTTCGTGCAAGCTCAACTTGAGTACGTTTATTTCATCGACTTGGGCTTCGCTCATGATTCATCCCCCAGTAAATCCTGCCATGGATCATCTGAAAGACTTTTCTTTGCATCTTCCTTTGCGTTTTTTTTCGCCTGGGACACATGCGCTTTGCCTGGCTCGGAGCTCTCCTGTTCAAGCAGCGCCATCACAGCGCCAAGCTTTTCCTTTGGTATGAGCATAAGTTCGCTATTCAAGCCCTTCGCGATCAACTCCAAGGTGTCTAACCTAGGGTTTCCTTTGGACTCCAGGCGCTGATATTGCTGACGAGATACGCCTACACGCAACATCATGTCGTTCTGCTTGAGGCCAAGTGTCAGTCGCCGCTGCTTTATTTGGTGGAGTATCGAATTCATCATAGTAAACACATATGTTGCTTTTACAGTCAATAGCAACATATTAGTTGCTTAGAACTCTAAAGGCAACTTATTCGTTGCTTTTATGCAAATCACTACGCCAGAAGTAGAAAAAGCAACACAAATGTTGCTTTGCTGGTTGTTTAGCTCTCTCTGCCGGTCTGCCATTGCGCCAACGATTCTTAGCTGCGGTGCGACCCTAAACGGAAGACACCGAACGGATCTGCTGCTTGGCTATGGGGCTGCTGGTAGACTGCCGGAGGCAACTTTCCTCAAAGGCTTCAATGTCGATCTGACGATACATCACTCGGCCGCGCTGCTTCAGGAATTGCGGGCCAATGCCTTCAGATCGCCAGCGCTCCAGTGTCGCCTCGCTTATCTGCCAACGATTACAAAGCTCTCTTTGCGTCATAAGTGCTTGATATTCATTCAACTAGATTCTCCGGTAGAATTTGGTTGATACAGTCCCATTTTGGGACTATTGTTAACTCTATGAGAATCATTGCCCTATCGACACTGAAAATTTTCTGGGAAGAGCACCCAGAATACATGGATGCGAAAGAGCCAACTCTCGCTTGGTATCGACATGCCTTAGCGGCTGACTGGAGCGCACCAGCGGATGTAAAGCAGGACTTCAGAAATGCCAGCATCCTCGAAGATGGACGTGCAGTTTTCAATATTGCGGGCAACAAGTACCGACTAGTCGTGTGGATCAACTACGCATATCGCGTGGTGTACATCCGGTTCATCGGCTCCCATGCGCAATACGACAAAATGGATGTACAAACCATTTAATTGCCTGAGGAAAAATTATGGACATCAAACCGATCAAAACTGATGCCGACTACCGAGCGGCATTAAAAGAAATTGAAAGCCTGATGATGGCTGGCCCTGACACACCTGAAGGTGAAAAGCTGGATGTCATGGTCACGCTTATCGAAGCTTATGAGGCCAAGCATTTCCCTATGGAACTGCCTGATCCTGTTGAAGCCATCAAATTCGAGATGGAGCGCAAAGGATTAACCGTAAAAGACCTTGAGCCAATGATTGGTAAAAGCAACCGAGTCTATGAGATTCTCAACTACAAACGATCGCTCACGCTAAAAATGATCTGGAAGCTGCATGAAGGTTTGGGTATTCCGGCAGAATCCTTAATCAAACCACCTCAAGCGCATGCTAAAGAGTGATAGATTTGAAAGCACAACCGAGATTGACGCTCGGCTCGCACAGCTTGAGCAGGAGAAAAAGCAGCTTCTAGCTCTCAGAGAGCAACTCCAGCAACCTTCACCGAATACATCAGACTCGCCCCTATATTCGCCGGACCAAAAGATTGCCCTCTTCAGAGGGCTGTTTCGAGGCCGAACCGATATTTTTGCAAACCGCTGGCAAAACAAACAAGGTCGCAGTGGTTACTCTGTTGCCTGCAACAACGAGTGGGTACAGGGGATCTGTCATAAGCCTCGCATCAAATGTCAGGATTGCAATCACCGTCAGTTCACAGAGTTAAATGACCAGATCATTTATCGCCGCTAAGCTGGGCAACAAGTCGTTGGCCTTTATCCTTTGATGCACGATAACACCTGCTATTTTCTCGCCGCCGATTTTGATAAAGGCCAATGGCAACATCTAGCGAATATGGAGTCTATTTCACACAGCAGACTGACAAAGCTACTGACACAAATTTCACCAAACTCTACGTTATTTAAAGAACAAGAGGTTATAGAGAATCGCCCACAGTGGGAGATGACCGCCAAGGCAAAACCGCTCTTATTGGAAAGCCCACCGAAAAAGGTATCCGTCACTCTCGCAAACCATGTTTATTTTGATTTAAGCGCATTACCGAGCGAATTAGTAGCAAGGTTAAGGCGAATCGCGAGCTTTTCAAACACTGTATTCTTTAAACCACAGGCTCTCCGGTTTTCAACTCATAGTATTCCGAGATTTATTTCCTGTGCTCGAATAGACTTGGCGATACCTCGCGGTTGCTTAGACGAAGCGCTAGAGTTGTTAACCGAGAATAAGATCGAAGTTCAATTAGACGATCAGCGTGAACGTGACACTAAACTGAAAGCCACCAAGTCACTCGTCAAGCTCAGAAACAATCAATGCCATGCTACTCGATAGAGATATCGATTCAGTCGTTTTAAAAGGCGCAATGCGCGCGTCTGAGCTGATTTGCCAAGACTAGATACGCTGTTCTTAGCCATGCCCATTGCGTGGAAAGGTTCACTGGCTCGGTATGCCGGGCGTATTCACCGAGAGTCGGATGGCAAAGACCGTGTCACCATTTACGATTATGTCGATTGCTCGCTCCCTATGTGGCAACGAATGTTCAACAAACGGGAGAAAAGCTATGAGGCAATGGGATATCAAATTTCGTTCAATGGTGAAGCGCCCGAACAAGGCCAATTGTCAACCGAGTTTCTGCTAGCTTCTGACAAACAGGGTTCCGAAGCTCTTGCGTAAGCATAAACCCTCATTAGCTTACTAAAGCAATTGAGGGACTAATTCAGCTCCTATTGTGGGAACCAAACCGGCGTCCCACTCCCCCCACCAATTGAAAAAGGTGAACTGATATCAGTTCACCTTTTTTATGCCTGCTCTAACCGCGATTCGTTTTTTCCTGAATCCGGGCCGAGCTCAAGACCAACTCAAATCCTGTTTCCGAAAAGGCATGCTCCGCACCCGCTTTCCGGTAGCCTGATATATAGCATTGGCGATCGCGGGGCCAACAGGACCCACTGGCGCTTCGCCAATAATCGCGAAGCGATCGTGTCCCGAAAGCGCATCGAAGTGAATATTGATCTCCGGAATATCGGCCATTTTGAGTAGAGGCAAACCGTCAAAGTTGCCCTCCATGATGGCGCCATCTTTAATGGTTAAGCCTTCGTTGAGCGCCATATTCAGGCCGAATACGATTCCGCCCTGGAGCTGTTGCATCACAGCGTCTTTATTCACGATACGACCGCAGTCAAAGGTGAAATCGATACGGTGCACCTTGAGCTCACCCGCTTGACTCACCTCAACATGTGCCACCGCGCAAACAGTAGAACCGGCCTGCTTTGAGCCGGAATGTGGCCAGTTGCTGATGGCGATTCCGCGTCCCTGTCCCTTCGGCAAGGACTCACCCCAGCTTGCCTTTTGGGCTGCGATGTTAAGGCAATCCGACCAGGCCGGGTCCCAGTTTTCCAGCAATTTAAGGCGAAAATCCAACGGGTCAGCAGCGGCGGCGACAGCACACTCATCAATAATACTTTCCACGGTGAAGGCATGAGAATTGTAGCAAGGAGCACGATAAGCTCCGGTGGCAATATGGGTGAGCAGCTTACTGGTGGCCAATCGCATGTTCGGTATTGCGCCACTGGCCGCATAAACCATATCACTGTAACCCAGGCTCAGTTCCATACCGCTAAAACAGGTCTCACCCTGCAATGAAATCAATGCACCCTGCTCATCCAGGCCCGCTTTATAGCGAGCAGCAACCGGGGTTCGATACGAACCTTGACGAGTGGTTTCTTCCCGCGACCAGATCACTTTCACCGGCACACCCGGGTACTGTCGGGCAATGGCCACCACAGCCCGAACATCATCACCGATAACACGGCGTCCGAAGCCACCCCCAACCAGGGTCTGGTGAAAGGTAACCTGGTCGGGTTGCAGCCCACTTTCGTCAACCGCCACCCAGAAAGCCTGCTGCATATCTTGTGTGGGGTGCCAGAACTCAAGCCCATCCTTCGTATAGATCGCCGTGCCGTTCAGCGGCTCCATTGCCGCATGCTCACAAAAGGGTGTGCGATAGGTGGCTTCTACCGTTTTGGCTGCCGGTACCGAGACGTCGCCGGCCTTGGTGAGCGCGGAGCCGGACCACTGTTCAAGCACACGGTCCTGACGTTGGTGTATTTTTTCCTCGGAAGACCAGAATGGACCCAAACCCAGATCCCACTCCACCGGCAACGCATCCAGAGCTTTTTTCGCCTGCCAGTAGTGCTCGGCAATCACCGCGACCCCACCGTGACATTCAGAGCCTTCAAACCCGAATGTCGGGTCTGCCTGTACCGGCGATCCCACGCGACCTGCGGGGTCAATTACCACCACGGCTTTAACTCCTGGCATATCCAGCACGGCTTTCGGGTCGTGGCTTTTCAACAGCCCGCCATGCACCGGACACTGCAGGATAGCGGCATACACCATTCCCGGCAGGGTGACGTCAATACCATAGACAGCGGTGCCTTTCACCACTTCCGGAAGCTGCAGCTTATGAGGTTTGGTTTTACCCAACAGGCGCCATTCTGCCTGCGGTTTCAGCGAAGGCTCGGCACTCAGCTCCACCCCGGCGGCCTCTTGCGCCACTTCGCCAAACCGCAGCGTACGGCCACTCGCTTTATGACTCAGCACACTGTCACGGGCCACCACATCCGTGACCGGCACTCCCCAACGTTTGGCCGCCGCTAGCTTTAGCCGTTCGCGCGCACTGGCACCCAGCTGCAGGGTATAAGGCATGCGATCGTGATCGGTGCTGTGACCACCAAAAAAGGGCTGCAGACCGACCGCGTAACTGCCTGGCTGCTGGTGTTCCCGGCTATAGGATGCAAATTCAACTTTGACATTCTGCCACGCACATTCCAATTCCTCGGCGATGTTCATCGCCTGTTGGGTAGAAGACCCGTTGCCGATCTCCGGAGTTGGCACAGAAACAACAACCGTATCGTCGGGCAAAATCTTCAGCCACGGCGAAAACTCATCCGCGGCGGCATCAGGGGTTGCTGCCTTCGAGGCAGCTGCATTTGAATTGGAGGGAATCAATTGCAGCGATAAGCCGCCAGCCAGTACGCTGGCAGAAATCAGAAATTTACGCCGGGACATCGCCGGATTCAGCAGCTTGCCCTGCCGGTATTTTCGCATCAGATAATCAGGATTCATGCTTTTGTCTCCTGTGCCGCACGATGGATCGCTGCACGGATGCGCGGATAGGTGCCACAACGACAAATATTGGATAGTTGGGCGTCAATTTCTTCGTCTGTGGGGTCTGGTATGCGCTTCAGCAGTTCCGCCGCCGCCATCAACACTCCGGCCTGGCAATAGCCACACTGGGGCACATTAAGCTCAACCCACAACGTCTGCAGGATATGGTCTCCGGATTCCGACAAGCCTTCAATCGTTGTGATTTCAGCATCGGACACCGCCTGCACCGGGATCTGGCAGGAGCGCACCGCGGCGCCGTTAAAGTGCACAGTGCAGGCACCGCACATTCCGACACCACAACCAAATTTTGTGCCCGTCATGCTCAAGTGGTCACGCAAAGTCCACAGCAAGGGGGTTGAGGGATCAATATCCAGAGATTTTGGCTGCCCGTTGACCGTAAATTTAATGGCTGTCATTACAATCCCGCCCTTGATTTGGCCAACGCTTCAAAGTCGGCATTAATTTTCGCCAGCTTTTCATCGGACATCGCTTCCCGATCAAACTTCTGCATAAAGTTGAGGGTGAAGCCCCGTCCCTGACCGATATCCGGATGAGTTGAAAAGCCCGGCAGATGCTTATCCACAATATCCCGAGCCTCCGGATCGTCCAATATCACGCCCACCAGTGTAGAGCCCGAGGTATAGACCACGACCCCCGAACCTTTCAGCTCTTTCAATTCGTCATCAATGGCGGCCAATTTGGCGTCGGTGATTCTGTCTGGGTAGTAGGGCTGAATGTCTTTCAGGGTCAAGGCTTTCGCCACTTCAATCTGACGCAATTCAGCAATGCCGGGGATATGGCGTTCCAGCACCTCTTTGGCTTCGGAAAATTCCAATAAGGCGCCGACATTCGATTCGGCCACCGAATAGGAAATACCGGGGAGTGTCACTGTGGGTTCCTGGGAAGGCATGAAGTTATAAGCGGCTATTCCCAGCGCCGCTAACAGCAGGACAATGCTGCCAATAATGAGAAGTTTACGTCGAGACATGAAATGCAGACCACTGATAATTTGTTATTATGCCACTAGTGTACACCAGTGTTGTCTACATACAAAACCCCTCGGATACTATCGGGATTTATCCCGCCTGATTTGCAGATATCGCCATTCCCGCTTGCTGTGCCAACATAGAGAAGCCGGCATATTGCTGTTCATTCAAACCTGTGCCAGACACCGCACGATCGGCATAGAACACACCGATTGGCTTGCGCGAAACAATGATAGGGACAACAAAATACTCGTGGTAGCCTACCGCTTGCTGGATTTGTTCGGTGTGTAAATAACTGCGCCCCGCCATGAGTTTTGACCCCATCCAAAACTGCTGGGACAGCATAATCGCCGAGGTAAATACATTTTCTTCGTTCAGGAGCAGATTAAACCGGGCCTTGAACTGATCATCGACCTGCCCTTTAAACAGTTTAGGCAGAAGTTGCTTTCGGTCTTTAGTGACCAGTGCCATCACCACCCGCTCCATACCAACAGCATTGCACATTCCCTCCATAACCAGCCCCAACATAGCGTTGACATCCATTCTTCTTTCGGCGATCAAAGCATTGAGCCGCTGCATTATATCCATCTGCAACTGAACATCTCCGACTTTGTCTGGTTCGTGTTGCACGCTGTCCCGCGCGCCATTGGAAACAGGTTTGATTAGTTCTGGCTCGTTTACGGGAGCCAGAACGTCTGAACCGGGTATTAAATGGCGAACTTTCGCTGCGCCGTATTGCACCGCCAACTCTTGTGACAGATCAGCGGTTCGCTTAATCTCGTCGAGCGCGTCGCTAACGCTGATGTTGCGGTATTTTGCAATCTTATTCACCACGGCTTTGACCGGTTCTGCGTTCCAACCTAATCCGGCTACCTGGCTTAATTCATCGGCCAATAGAACAGCCTGGGCTGATTTGCTGGGCGTTCCCACTTTGTTTAGCGCTTCAATCAATATGCCGCCCAACTCCCAATGCCTGGCCAAGGCCAGCGAGATTTGATCAAAGCTGCAACCCAACACTTCCCTGGCAGCGTCATTGACGGACACCTCCTCCTCACTCAACAACTCATTTAATTGGCGGCTGATCTCATCGTCTCGCGATAACATGGCCAGCTCTGCAAAATGCAGCAGTAAAGTGGATATGAAAATCTCTTCCTGATCCGGGGTTTTTGCGCCAGTTAACATGCTCCGCGCCTGCATAGCTGCGTGAAACGAATTGGCGATCTGGGCCATCAGGTACTGAGATGGGTTACGCTTCAAAACGTTGTCGAGGATCTGCATGGACAGGGATATATCGCGCACCGTAGTAAAACCCAGCATGACGATGGCATAGGTAATAGTCTTAATATTACCGCCAAAGCCTTTGTAGACTACGCTATTGGAGATCTGCAAAACCCGCGAAGTCAGACTGGGGTCTTTTAAGATTTGCTCCGTGAGCTGCGAAACCCTCGCGTCGTCATCGGAGGTCAGCTTATTGAGTTTCTGAACCGTCTCCGCAAGGGCGGGCATGTGCTCCTCATCGAGAAGGGCTACCCAATCGTCAACCGAATTACTTTGTTGCACCAACATTCCAGCTCTCTTGTTATGACTCCTGCTCAATTAATCTTAGCCGACGAATCGAAAGCTGTTGGTCATATTGGTGTTGTTAGGGTTATCAATTCGGCCCGTACCGGGTTTGCGTTGAAATGCCCGGTACCCGGGAGACATTGGCATCCCGGCTTTAAAACTGAGGATAGAAAATACCCAGTTTATTGCCGTATGAGGAGTTAAAGTCGCCAATAACGCCCTTCTCGGTGACCAATAAGGCGTCTGGCTCGAACAGCGGCCCTTGTGTCTGGGCTATTGCGGTAGGAGCAAAGAAAGTTTGTCCCTCTGTTTCTGACTGCAATGAACCCGACTGCCAGAACAACACCGACCCTTTCAGGTAATCGGCTATCAGAAAGCCACCGTCATAGGGCAATAAGTCGTCCAGGACCGCTTGCTTGCGCTCGAATAGAACCTCCACATCACCGGGTGTGCCATCGCTATATTGCTTGATGCGCCCCAACACCCCGGTGGTTAGCCGGTGTTGAGCGGTAAAGTACAAATCATCATCTTTCCATTTCAAACCGTTGAACAGCATGCCCGGCGCACGCTTCCAGGTGGATATACTGTTGACTTCCAAAGGACCGTTAAAGGTGACCTTGAAAACCCTGGGTGCACCGTAATCGGCTATGTACAAATCGCCGGCCGCATCCACCGCCACTCCGTTCGGGATGGTAATCTCACTAAGTGGACTTATGATTTCCAGATTCATAGTGGGGTGCAACCCCGGCAGATCCGGATCGATCTGATGAGCACCAAAAGGCTCGATTTTGCTTGCTATCAAATACGAGTCAAGCAGTTCCGGAATCCGGGTTCTGGAGCAGACTCCGTAAATATATTCACCGCTCTGCGCAAGACCCTCCACCAAGCAACTTTCGTGAAACGCGTCCAGCTTATCGTAGCGACCATGCTGATTTTTAAAAATTTCAAATACATTCTCCCCGCCTGACACAAATAGCCTGCCGTCCGGAGTAAAGAACAGGTTTTCTGCATCAGGGATGCCGCTCACCACCGTTTCTGTTTTCGAATCGCAAGCTGCGATTAATAATACTGATGCAGTCATCAATATTAACTGTACATACAACACGACGGTATTTTTTATTTTTGATATAGCACTCATAACAATGACATTCCCTGTCTTTTTTTGATTTTATGTATTTATTATTCATTCGAGAATTACACACACGCATATTTCAAAACGATAAAAACGCTTCCGAAAACAGCGAGAAATATCGAGTATATAAAAAGCCGAATCGAAGCGATATCAAATTCACCGGCTTTCGCCACTGCATCCAGCCTCCTATGGTATGCATCCAAGCCATAACAATGCGCGCTTTAGCCAGCACTTTACCGTTGACCCGACGCCCCGCCTTTTACCCGCTCCCTCATGCCCTGGATCATCGCAAAAAATACCGGGATCACCGGCGTACCCAGCACCAGCGCAGCGGTCATACCCCATAACACGGAGTTACCCAGCGACATTTGCGAAAACATGCCGGCCCCGGACGCGAACACCAGGGGCAGAATACCCAGCACGAACGACAATGCTGTCATGCAAACTGCACGAAAACGCATGCGGCCTGCCTCAGCCGCGGCTTCCATTATTGAAAGGCCTTTCTTAACCCGCATTTCCAGTGCGAACTCAACAATCAGAATCGCGTTCTTCGCAGCCAGGCCGATCAACAAAACCAGCCCCACCTGCGCGAAAAGATTGAGTTCGCCCAATTGCGGGATGCCGATTTGCTTGACCAGTAACAAACCGCCTATCGCGCCCGCCACGGCGAGCGGAACCACCAAGATAATCGCAGCAGGGATCGACCAGCTTTCGTATTGCGCGACCAAAAACAAATAAATGAAGATCATCGCCAAGGCAAAAGCAATCATTGCCTGATTACCCGCTTTTTGTTCCTGATAGCTCATACCGGTCCATTCAATCTGGTAACCGTCTGGCAACTGTGCCCGGGCAACACGCTCAAGCTCTGCCATGGCTTCGCCACTGGACACCCCGTCGGGCGCAGCAGCCCGTAAAATCGCCGAGCGGTATAGGTTATACCGGTTACCCACATCCGGCCCCAGCACCGGCTCAATACTGATTAACGTTGATAGCGGTACCATATCGTTACTGGCTGAACGCACATACAGCTGCTGAACATCACTGATGCTGGAGCGGAAGTCCGACTCGGCCTGCATCATCACCCGATAGGTTTGTCCGAATTGAGAAAAATCATTGATGTAGGAAGAACCGAGCTGAGACTGCAGAGTCGAGAAGATTGAGGTCAGAGATACGTTAAGCACTTTCGCTTTTTCGCGGTCAATATTCACAAGGTATTGGGGAACATTCGCACGGAAGGTGGTGTAAACGTTTTCCAGCAAGGGGGACTGATTTGCAACTGCGGCCAGCGATTGGATGGCCCCGGCCAATGCCTCATGGGAACGCCCCTGGGTATCTTCCACCACCAACTCCAGTCCGCCGACCGCGCCCATTCCCGGTATGGAAGGCGGCGGAAAAACCTGCACCAGTGCTTCCGGAATCGCTTTATACGCCATGCTATTAATCCGCGCTGCCACTGCAAAATTAAGATCTTTCAACTCCGGCCGGTGTTGCCACGGTTTTAACACGATAAAGCCAAGCCCGCTGTTGCTCTGGGCAGCACCAGACAAGATGGAATAACCGGTGATCAAAGTGGTGCTTTCGATTGCCGCATCCTGCTCCAGCAGATCGGCCATTTTTTCCATTACCTGATTAGTGCGTTGCAGAGAGGCGGCATCTGGCAATTGCACGTTCAACATCAAAACCCCTTTATCTTCAACGGGAACGAATGCGGAGGGAATGACATTAACGCCCCAATACAGCAATGACATAGCGACTACAAAGAACACGACAACAATACTTTTACGAACTAGCAATGCACGCACCAAGCGACTATACCCATTGGTAACGCTGCCAAAACCACTGTTGAACCGCGCAAACCAAGCCGCGTCCGCTGTGCGACGTAATACCAGGCTAGCCACAGCTGGGCTTAACGTCAGGGCATTTACCGAAGACAACACCACTGCGACACAAATAGTGACTGCGAACTGGTTGTACATTACGCCAGTGATACCTGGCAACATCGCTACCGGCACAAACACCGCCAACAGGACCAGCGTAGTGGCGATGATCGGACTGCTCACTTCTTCCATGGTCCTCATAACCGCCTGTTTGGTAGAAAATTGCGGATTCTCGCGCAGGATCCGGTCGGTGTTTTCTACCACCAATATGGCATCATCTACGACAATCCCGATCGCTAAAATCAATCCGAATAGTGTCACCGTATTAATACTCATATCCAGCAGCAACAAGACCGCAAAGGTGCCGATAAGTGAAACGGGAATCGCAATGGTCGGTACCAGCGTCGGACGCCAGTTACCGAGAAATACAAAGGTGATTAACACAACCAGCCCCACGGCCATAAACAGCGAAGTGGTGACCTGTTTTACCGACACTTCCACATAACGCGTGGTGTCATAACCGACTTGATAATCCAACCCCTTAGGAAAGCGCTTCTTAAGTTGTTCCAGTTCCGCTTTCACCGCGTCGCCGGTGATCAAAGCGTTAGCGCCGGGCAACAAATAGATAGCCACCGTGGTGGACGGTGCCCCCATGAAAGTAGAATTCACTTTGTAATCCAATTGCCCCAGCTTGACCTCCGCCACATCCTTCAGCCGCACTACAGCGCCTTCATCGGACACCCGCAGCACCACGTTTTCAAATTCTTTTGCGTCTGTAAGCCTGCCTTTTACCTGCAACGTATATTCTGTGCTCCTATTGCCATCGGAAGGAGGGGCTCCGATGCGACCCGCCGGAACCTGCACATTCTGCTCCCGTAGCGCAGCAGCGATATCGTCGGATGTAATGTTGAGCGCCGTCATTTTTGAGGGGTCAAGCCACAACCGCATGGAATAATCAGCGGTGCTGAATGTGGTGGCGTCGGAAACCCCCGGCACCCGTTTCAGGCTATTCTGAATATTGATCATGGTGTAGTTGGCAATAAACAAAATATCCAGGCTTTGATCCGGTGAATACAAATTGATAGTAAACAGAATATCAGGCGATATTTTGGAAATCGTTAGCCCTTGATTGCGCACATCCGCGGGCAAACTGGGCTCCGCCAAGGCCACCCGGTTTTGTACCCGCACCAGCGCCATATCCGCATCGTCACCCACGCCAAACGTAATCGTTAATCTATAGCTGCCATCATTGGAGGAGCCGGAAGACATGTACTCCATACCTTCCACACCATTAACGACATTCTCGATAACCTGACCCACGCTTTCTTCCATTACGGCAGCCGAGGCTCCAGGCCAACTCGCTCTTATCGAAATCTGCGGTGGTGCCACCTCAGGATATTCGGATACCGGCAGCAATTGCAGAGACACCAACCCGGCCAACGTGATGACCAATGCAATCACCATGGCAAATTTAGGACGCTCGATAAAGGTTTTGCTGATCACGAGGCGTCCCCATCCGTTGCCTGAGTGGCAGGTTGATAGGGCGCGGTCTTCACGGTGTCGCCCGGCCGCGCTTTCTGGACACCCCGAATAATGACTGATGCCCCTTCTTCCAAACCTCCAGTCACTACCACATTTTCATCCACCCGCTCACTGGTGGTTACATTGACCCGGCTTACTTCACTCGCGTCGGTGACGGTCAGCACATAGGTTCCCTGCTGGTCGACCTGAACAGCGGATTGCGGAACCATTAATACGGAAATGGGTTTTTTAACCCTTAAAGTTGCCCTTACATACATTCCCGGGCGCAGGACGTCCTCCGGATTCGCCATTCGTGCCCGCACCTCCACGGTCCCTGTGGCGGTGTCCACCCGGTTGGAAAAATAATCCAGGGTACCCGTTTCGCTATACCTGGAATCGTCCGGTAACGTCAACACGACCTCAATGTCCTTGGCGCTCGGCTGACCCGGCTTGCGCGCCCTGGTTGCCACTATCAGGGCCTCTGGCAGCTGGAACACAGCGTCCATGTCGTTCTGTCCTACTAACGTTGTCAAAGCACCCGATTGCGGCCCGACGACATCACCCACCGCGTGGATAGAGCGCCCCAAACGCCCTGCCTGCGGCGCAGTTATGGTGGTGTATTCCAGATCGACTTTAGCGCTCTCCAGGGCGGCTTCAGCGGATTTTACAGCGGCTTGCGCTTCCTGCATGGCGGATTCCAGGTTATCCAACTCAGCACCCGAGATATAACCGTCTTTTACCAATGTTTTGCCCCGCTTATAGTTTCGGGAAGCGTTCGCGTCACTCGCCTTGGCTTTGGCCAGATCCGCTTCAGCCTTGTTCACCGCTGCCCGGAATGGTGCCGGATCAATATCGAATAATTTAGCACCGGCCTCAACCTGATCTCCTTCAGTGAAGTGCAGCGCGATGAGCTTGCCTGTTACCTGTGCCTTAATCGAGACATCGCTGCGCGATTGAATTCTGGCGTTAAAGCTCGCGTTGGGTTGATAGGCGTGTTTTTCTGCGGGCAAGACCAGGACTTCGGGCACCGGCTTGGCTTGCTGTTCCGTTTCCTCACACGCCGTGAGCATGAATAAAGCCAAAACAGTCAGCATTGGTACTGTTAAACGAAATACCATTCGTCTCTCCCTGTGTCATTGATAACAATCATTGCGTTAAAGATAACCGATCTATACCAGTCCAGCCATGCATAACCCCGTATTTAGCCCCTCAGAAACGTCGGTAATTATTGATATCTGAAGCTGCAGAATTTCTTCGCATGGAACAATGACGGCGAACAGGCCAATTGATACAGGTTAACTTACAGCTCTTGCGGTTTAATCATTAAACCGGATCCATGGCAACCTTATTTAAATCCAATAGTGTGAAGTGTGTCGACGTCATTGCAGCGATATATCCAGGATAATCGGCCCACTACCAATCCGGTCGACACCCAAAAACTTTCCGTCGACCTTTCAGCGAGCAAGACGCTAACTTCCAAACAGCAGCTTATTAACGGACTACTTATGCGACTCATTCTTTCTACTTTGTGCGCGATTTCATTCGTGGTTGCAGCAGTAATATGGTGGGGACGCGGCGCACTGCCCACCGCTGCAACCAAGTCAGAACAACCGATTGCCATTCAACATCAACCGGGTGCAGCAGATGAGCAGGTGGTTACTAGCGAACCCGTCAATGCGCTTGCTGCTGCCAACAAGCCACCGCCGTCGATCAAACATATGGCTAAAACCGACGGCGCCAACGACGCCGACGAAGCGGATTCGATTGCAGCACTCAACGAAGACTACCCCGACCTGGATATGCGGCTGCATGAAATGAATGGCCGAAGCGCAGGAAAAACATACGACCCGGAAGAAGTTAAGCAGGTCTTGTTTGAGGAAAGTGCCTGGGAAGCCAGTGACAAGCCGGGGGACGAACTGGCCCTTAGCGATGAAGAAATCGGTGACGGCCGCGAATTTATCCAGTTCAAACGGCTAAAACTGGATTCACTGGTTGCCGGAGATCAGCTGGACATACCCATCAATCAAACGGGCAAAACTTATCAGGCGGAAATTACCCAGGCGGTTGTTAATTCAGACGGCAGTGTCACCTGGAACGGACAATTAATGGATGAGCTGGGAGACGTTTCCAGCGAGTCCGGCTCGCCTTATTCGGTAACAATCACATCAGGGCAAGCTATCGTTTCCGGTGGAATTTTCACACCGGAAGGTCACTTTGTGATTGAGGCTGTAGGAGAGCAGGGCTGGATTGCGAATGCGTCCACTCTGTTTAAGTTTGACGAAAACAAACCGGATTACGTCATTCCGGAAACCCATTAAAACAACATCCATTACCTATAAAAAAAACCAAATTACAACGTAACTGACCCAAACCATTTAAAGGAGTTATAACCATGGACAAAGGTATCAGCCACCACCTTAAGGCAGGCCTTGCCGCTGTCGTGTTCGGGGGTATCGCGCAAGCGGGCCATGCGGCACAAATCGATTTACTGGTTTTGTATGATGATGCCAGCGCATCTCAGCTCAAGGGCGAGCCGGCTGTCGTAATGAAATCCTGGCAAGATCAGATCAATACGATGTACAAAAATAGTCAGGTTGATCTGCAACTGCGGGTTGTCGGTGTGGAAAAACACAACGAGACCGGCACCAGCATGAGCCGTGTTCTGGATAACATTCTGAGATCATCAACGGTAGCGGAAAAGCGCAACAGAGTCGGTGCCGACTTCGTTACCCAACTGCATGAAACAGGCAACTGTGGTGTCGGCTACCTTGCCGTTGATGCTAATTATGCATTCAATGTGCTCGGTGCAACCTGTGGACCCGCAGCCCTTGCTCACGAGCTGGGCCACAATATGGGCCTGAACCACTCACGGGCACAGGGCGATACAGCCGGTGCCAAATATCGATATGCGCTGGGTCACGGCGTGAACGGTGCGTTCGGCACATTGATGACCTATGAATGGTATTATCGCGCCAGCAAAATGTCGGTGTTCTCCAACCCACGAGTACAATGCCGTGGCTACCCATGTGGTGTGGCTGAAGGCCAGGCGGATGAGGCTGACGCAGCCAAAGCGATCAATAACGTGAAAACATCGCTTGCTAACTTCCGCCCCACCGTCATTCCCAACGGCAATACAGACCCGACTCCGCCCGATCCGGTCGAACCCACTGATCCCACAGAACCCACCGATCCGGGTCCAGGCACAAACCCCACAGTTAAAGACGGACGCTACACGTTGAAGGTGGCATCGAGCGGACGCTGCCTGGACATCTATCAATCCGGCTGGGGCATGAACGATGTCGTAGAGTGGAACTGCACCCAGGCTGCCAAACAGCAGTGGCAGTTATCCAGCGTGGGCAACGGCTTCGCAACGTTGCAAGGCGTCAGTACTCAGGCTTGCCTGAATGTCTCCTGGAGTAGCAGCCGCTCCGGTGCCAATGTCATTCAGTGGACCTGCACAAACGATCGCGCAAGCCAGCAATGGAAATTAGTACCCAAAGGCAATAAATACCAGGTAGTCGCCCGCCACAGCGGTATGTGCCTGGATGCGCAAAGCAAAACCAATGGCGGTAGTGTAGTGCAGGCAACGTGCAGTGATGCAGCAAGCCAGCGCTTTACTTTGACCGCAATTTAATCCCAATTACCACCTGCAAGAAAAAAGCCCTCCTGCCAATGGAGGGCTTTTCACCCTCCTTCTAATGACCACCTTTTACCGTCACTATGCATATGGTATATTTGCGCCCGTTTTACCTGCGCGGATCAGCCGAGCTGGTAGCTAACTAATTTAGACTAACGGTCAACTCTTTGCCGCCCTCCCCTTCGAGACACGCATTCACTTAAAAGCAGGACTAACCCTTTGATTTCTACCGCGAACATCACCATGCAGTTTGGTGCTAAACCACTTTTTGAGAACATCTCCGTCAAATTTGGTGGCGGTAACCGCTATGGTCTCATCGGTGCCAATGGCTGTGGTAAATCCACGTTCATGAAAATTCTTGATGGCAGTCTGACCGCCACGTCCGGCAATGTGTCGATCACCCCTAACGAACGAGTGGGTAAATTGCACCAGGACCAGTTCGCGTTTGAAAAATACAGCGTAGTCGACACGGTGATTATGGGACACACGGCACTATGGGAAGTAAAACAGGAACGCGACCGCATCTATTCACTGCCGGAAATGACGGAAGACGACGGCATGAAAGTCGCGGAGCTGGAAACCCAGTTTGCAGAAATGGATGGTTACACGGCGGAAAGCCGGGCCGGGGAAATACTGATCGGCGCGGGCATTGATCAAAGCCTTCATTTCGGCCCAATGAGCGAAGTGGCTCCGGGTTGGAAACTGCGTGTTTTGCTGGCCCAGGCTTTGTTCTCCGATCCGGATATCCTGTTGCTGGACGAACCCACCAACAACCTGGACATCGACACAATCCGCTGGCTGGAGGACGTCATCAACGAACGCAAAAGCACCATGGTGATTATCTCTCACGACCGCCATTTCCTGAATGCAGTCTGCACCCACATGGCGGATATTGATTACGGCGAACTAACGGTATACCCCGGCAACTACGATGATTTCATGACCGCGTCAACCCAAGCCCGCGAACGCATGCAATCCCAGAACGCCAAAAAATCCGCCCAGATAGCCGATTTGCAGCAATTTGTCAGCCGCTTTTCTGCCAATGCGTCTAAAGCTAAACAAGCCACCTCGCGCGCCAAGCAAATTGAAAAAATAACGCTGGATGAGATCAAAGCCTCGAGTCGTGTGTCTCCCTATATCCGGTTCAATCAGGATAAAAAACTGCACCGGCAGGCATTGATCCTTGAAGATCTGGCATTTGCCTATGAGAACGAGGCGCTGTTCAGCCAAGGTGAATTAATTCTGGAAGCGGGCACAAGGCTGGCCATTATCGGCGAAAACGGAGCAGGTAAAACCACACTGTTGCGCTGCTTGATCAACGAGTTATCACCCACACAAGGCACCATCAAGTGGGCAGAAAATGCCACGCTGGGATATTGCCCGCAGGACAGCAGTGCCGATTTCGATATGGATATGACACTGTTTGACTGGATGGCACAATGGCGTAAACCGCGTCACGACGATCAGGTGGTACGTGCGACCCTGGGAAGGCTGCTGTTTTCAGCCGATGATTTCAATAAACAGGTAAGGGTCTGCTCCGGTGGGGAAAAGAACCGTTTGCTGTTTGGAAAACTAATGATGATGGATAACAATGTCCTAATTCTGGATGAGCCCACCAATCACTTGGATATGGAAGCGATTGAAGCCTTGAACCTCGCGCTTGAGCATTACGAAGGAACACTGATCTTTGTCAGTCATGACCGGGAATTTGTATCCTCCCTCGCAAATCAGGTAATTGAGATAAAACAGAAAAAGCTCAACTATTTCCAGGGCACCTACGATGAATTCCTGGCGCACCAGTTATCATCAGTTCAATAGAATGACAGAAGCCAAACTGCATGGAGGAACACCATGGCATCGCTACAAGATCAGTTGCTGAAGGCCGGAATGGTCGATTCAAAAAAAGCAAAAAGACTTGATAAAGAAAAGAAGAAACAGGCCAAGCTGGCACGCAAAGGCCAGGCCGAAGTAGTGGATGAAGCGAAAATTCTGGCGCAGAAAGCACAAGCAGAAAAGGCCGAAAAGGACCGCGAGCGTAATCATAAAGCCAAACAGGCAGCAGAACAAAAAGCCATTGCCGCACAAATCGTACAGCTCATTGAAACCAATAAAATTGATCGGGGCAAGGGCGATATCGGATTTCAGTTTGTTGATGGCAAGAGCATTAAAAAGATTTATGTCAGCGGGGAGCAACAAAAGCAATTGGAGAACGGCCAGATCGCCATTGCCATATTGAAGGGGCAATACGAGTTGGTGGCCGCTGCGGTAGCCGAAAAGGTTCAGCAGCGGGATCAAACCACCATCCTTTTATTAAACACGCGCGCCCAGACCAAACAAGATGAAGCTGAGGAAGACCCCTACGCCGATTTTCAGGTTCCGGATGATCTGATGTGGTGAACACCCCAATTGCCGCCTGATCTAGATTCGATTCTCACAGATTCACTATTAGCCGGTCTCCGGATTTTTCTGCTTTCCCGGAGGCCACTGCCCTGATCTGCTACTGTTTAGCTGGAAATACTATCGGGTTCTCCTTTTTTAAATAACACCGTTGTTCGCTTCTAAAAAGCACCTCTGTTATTACGTCGCAGCACCAATCTATCTGAATATGCGTTTAACCTCGGACATTTCTGTCACTTTTTTTGACGCCGGGCCAGCGCCTCCATCACCACCGTCAATTAACCAGCGACTCAGCTAGCCTCTTGAATAACAAAATCGTCTGCTTAACCGACTGCAGCAGGCAATCGCCGACGCTCAATCGACAAACTCCACCTGCCAACCTATTCTTAAATCAACCCCCACGTTAAATCGCTTATGAGGATAAGAAGTACATGAGCTATAGAATAAAACCAGAGTTTGCGGCTTACGGGCTGGCCGGATTACTGTTCCTATCTGCACCGTTAACTGCAACAGCCGGTAACCTGGGTATAGCAGCCAAAGCCGGAACCCTGGGCCTGGGTCTGGAAGCAGACTACATCATCAATGACAAATTCTCTGTCCGCGTTCAGGGGAATCAGCTTGACTACGATTACGACCTGGACGAAGACGGTATCGAATATCAGGCAACATTGGAATTAGCCACCTTCGGTGCATTGCTTGACTGGCACCCTTTCGGCGGTGCATTCCGTGTCAGTATCGGTGGCTACAGCAATGGCAACGAAGCCAGCGGTGTTGCCGGTGGTCCAGGCGAATACCAAATCGGAGATGACATTTATGTTGTTGACGATAATGACGAGTTCCGCATGAGCGCTGAAATAGGTATGGGTGACAGCTTCGCTCCCTATGCAGGAATTGGCTGGGGTCACTCGACCAGTAACGACGGCGGTCTACTGCTTTCGCTTGATGTCGGTGTCTTGTTTCAAGGCGAGACCACGGTTAATCTGACAGCCTCCGGTTCCGTCTATGATACGAACTCCGATACCACCATTGACGTAACGAACAACGCCGAATTTCAGAATCAACTGCGCACAGAAGAAGCCAATTTACAGGATGACCTTTCTGATTTTGATATCTACCCGGTTATTACCTTCGGTATTGGCTATCGGTTCTGATTAACTTTTTTTAGTACGCCGCCATCTCTCATCCGAGTTGGCGGCTTTTTCTAATCTAGCGAAAAGAACTCTGAGCAACTATCTAACCATCCAGGCAAGCGGAACCTGAGCTGTCCGTATCGATGTCCGGTAATACCGCCACATAATCACCCAACCATTTATAGAACGCGTCGACCGGCATCGGTCTGGCGATGTGATAGCCCTGGGCCAGATCGCACCCCATGGCTTTCAACAAATCCAGGGTAGGTGCATCTTCAATCCCTTCTGCAACGACAACCAGGCTCAGGTTGTGCCCCATGCTCAGAGTAGTACGGACGAGCAACTGATCATCGCCGCTGGTCGCCATATCCATTACAAAGCTACGATCAATTTTAATTTCATTCACTGGCAGACGCTTTAGATACGACAGCGAAGAATAACCGGTTCCGAAGTCATCAATCGACAACCGAATTCCCGCTTCGTTAAGCTCACTCATCATTTTCAGTGCATGATCCGGATCGGTCATTACTGCCGTCTCCGTCAGTTCCATTACGATATCCTGCAGCGAGATATTTTCCTCATCGGCCAACAGCTGAATCTTCTGGCTAAACTCGGCATCCTGTAAATTACGTGCCGATATATTAATAGACAAGGCGATATCAAAACCCTGGCGGGTCAAATTGGATTTTATCTGGAAAGCATGGCGGCAAATCCAGTAGGTTAACGCATGAATTACTCCGGTGCGCTCAGCCAAAGGAATAAATTCGTCAGGGGGAATAAATCCATATTCCGGGTGGATCCAACGAATAAGTACTTCTGCCCCTTCTACTTTGTTTGTTTTCAATGAAATCTGTGGCTGAAAATACAATTGCAACTGATCGCTTTCAATAGCATGCCGCAGCTCCCCAAGTAACGATATACGTCGTTCGTTATAAGGGTCGATTTGTTGAGAATACACTGCCAGTTTTTCATTGCTGCTTTCGGCAGCTTCCAATGCAATATGAGCATTACGGATCAGATTTTCACTGTTCGTTCCATGTTCAGGGTAACACGCCATACTCGCCGTCGCGTCGATATCCAACGCCAATCCCTGATATTCAAAAGGTCGCTCCAGATCCCGCAGCAACCGCAAAGCGACCTGCTGTGCTTCCGGCACTCCACAATCCGATAGCATCAAAGCAAAAGTCACACCTTCCACTCCGGCAAGAAAATGCACCCCCGCGCTGTGCCGTTCCAAAGCCACCACTTTCCCTTCTTTTTCACAGGCAGCATTCATCCGTTGTGTTGCCAAATATAAAATGGCATCCCCATTGGAATGGCCGAGCGTTTTATTAAATTCGTGGAAATTATTAAGATTAAGCAGCACCACGGAAAACTGGGTCTGTAGCGCGGAGGAAACCAGCATTTCAATCTGGGTTTTTAGAAAGGTCCGGTTCGGCAAGCCGGTTATGCCGCTGTGCAAAGCACGGTGCATCAACCGTTGTTCGGCTTCCTGCAAACGCAATACGGTTTCATGCTGCGATTGCAACGCGCTGTATTTTTGCTTGCGTTCGGAATTTATGCGATCCGCCAACCCCAGAGAAAGCAACAACGTTTCCATCGCCGCGCCGACAAAAACCGCATTGTTTGTAATCGAGTTGGATGGCAAGACGGCAAGCAAGCTGAGGGTATATAGAAACACGCCGACAAATAACATCGCCCACCCCAGCAAAAAGAACCCCGCAGGCCGCGAGCCTTTTCTCCAGCACATATAGGTCATCACCGGCATCACTATACTCATCGCGCCGACATACAGTGTAATGGTTTCGCTGAGAAAATAAGGTGTTAACAAACGGAATAAAATGAGTCCAAATCCGACGTAAACAATCCACGAAATGAGGCGGTCCAAAAAAATATAGTAACGTTTCACATCGATAAAATGCCGCACAAAGAGCATGCCGGTAATAACCCCGACGCAAGTGGGTAACTGCAACATATACTCATTTAATACGGGATACCGGGGCCAGATAAAATAGTAGCCATAACCGGTTGTCATTAGAAAAGAGATCATGGCGCTGGCAATATAGAGTATGTAATAGAAGTAAGCCCGGCTACCAACAGAAAGACACAGGTACAGATTATAAATAATCATGGCACCCATAATGCCGAACAGCATCCCAAAGATATAATTGTTACTGAGTTCATGCTGAAGGAAGATAGACGGCCGGTAGAGTTTCAGCGGCAACTGAATGCTGCCGTTCTTACGCATTACATTTACGTATACCTGGTACTCTACTTGTGGCTCCAATAAAATAGGCTGCACGAAAAGTCGATGCGGAAGTTCACGCTGTTCCATGGGTAAGCCATAGCCAATATTGTATTCCTGAACGACCTTCTGATCGGCTACCACATAGATATTCACCCGCTTTAGTTGCGGATAACCGATTTCGAGTAACCAGGGAGTTTCACTCAGATGCTGCGGATCGTTATCTATGACTGTGAAGGTGGCCCACACCGAGCTACTACTGTGACCTAAATTGATTATGTCATTTTCGACGGGTGAAAAATATTCGTTACCTTTTGTTAAAACGTCCCTGATTGAAAGCGCAGCTTCCGTATCCTCGTAAACACCCAGATACACAGGTGACAGATTTACCTCACCAGTGTGGCTGTCTAATTGCAGCGGCTCGAATCCATAAGCCCAACTCGACAGACTTAGGACGGCCCATGTCAAAACCAGCTTGAACGTTGTATGAGATTGAAAATACTGCAAAATATTAGACCCATTTATCACTGCAACCCGACATCTCCGTGCCGGAATACAGCACTCTACCAACCCAAAATACATCTATAACGACATTAGTCTGGTGCGAGGTTTCAGTATAGATCACAATAAGCTGAACGAACGTTCACAGGCGGTCGCCGAAGGTGCTGCACTGAGACGGGAAAAACAAATCATCACAAAAAAACCGGACAGCTCCCGCTACCCGGTTTTCATTACCTTTTGAAACTAACCGTCCTACCAAACGCTTGTTGAGGACACGACTCAGGCCACTTTGGGTTCTGTCTTATCTTCCAGGCGAGTGGTCTTGGGTTTACATTGTTCTACTGCTTCCAGGAATTCCAGGCCCCATTGCCTAATGTCGTTATGCTCAACCACATGGAAAGCTTCCCGGATGCGCCCTTTCGCCTCTGCTTTTTTCATGGTCAATGCCAGATAGCAGGCGGTGACCATTTCGGACGGATCGTGGGGGTTCGCTAACACCGCCCCCCTCAGCTCTGCCGCTGCACCGGCAAACTCAGACAGCACCAATACGCCGGTGCCCTCAGTCATTCCCTGTGTCGCGACATACTCCTTTGCCACCAGGTTCAATCCATCCCGTAACGGCGTAATCCACATCACGTCCGCCATCGCGTAATAAGTCACTAGGTCTTCAAACGGAAACCCTCTGAGGAAGAACTGTATGGGCGACCAACCTACTTTCGAAAACCGGCCATTGATCCTGCCCACAGCCCGTTCAATATCATTCTGCAGATCACGATAAACCGTCATTTCTTTTGCAGCTGGCACGCACACCATCATTAAAGTGATCTTGGAGATCAGCTCGGGGTGATCTTCGAGTAAACGCTCATAAGCTAACAGTTTCTCCAAAATCCCTTTGGTGTAATCGAGGCGTTCCACGGAGAGGATCAGCTTGGTACCACTCAGTTCAAAGCGCAGTTGCGCCATTTTTGCCTTGGTACCCGGATCGTCCAGCACCGTTTTTACCCGGTTCATATCCAAACCAACCGGATGAGCCCCTAACCGCACTACGCGGTCGTTGACCTGTATTTCGGTGACCATTTCTTCCAGCCCGACCGCGCAGCCATAAGTCAGAAAGCGCGGAGCACAACTCATACGTTCAAGTACTTTTACCGGTGTTACACCACGGACCACATCAACAAAATTTTCGGCCTGACGGGGGATATGAAAACCAACAAAGTCACACTGCAGCAAGCTGCCCACAATTTCCTTACGCCAGGGTAAGACATTGAAAACATCGGCCGACGGGAAATAGGTGTGATGGAAAAACGCGATGATGACATCAGGGCGCAACTCGCGCAAAAACGCAGGCACCATCCATAAGTTATAATCGTGAATCCATATGGTTGCGCCGGCCGCGGCTTCTGCAGCGGTGCGCTCCGCGAAATCCTTGTTCACCTTTAGAAACACTTCCCAGTGGTCTTCGCGAAAAACTGCCCGCTCCCAGAAAGTGTGTAAGGTGGGCCAGAACGCCTCTTTCGAAAATCGCTTATAAAAAATATCGACTTCTTCTTTCGTAAGAGGGACTCGCGCCGCAACCAGTTTCGGATATTGCGAAGCATCCACCTCGGTATGAGATTCGAACTTACCTTTGTTGTCGTCATGAATAGACCAGGCGACCCAGGACCCTTGTTTGCCATCGGCGAAAAAACTCAACAAGGTCGGGATTATGCCGTTGGGTGAAGTCGGCCGACGCCGAATCATTTCACCGTTTTCGATCACTTCTTCGTAGGGGAGCCGATGATACACAATCACCAGATCCGACTGGCCGGGCTCCAGTGTGTCCCGGGCTTCTGCCGCAATACCCTCCGGCCCTAAAAAGCCGAAGTGCTCAATCGCTTCCAGGATGCCACCACAGCCGGAGGCCTCGGCATGATAGACCCTTGTGTTATTTTCTGTGGCCTGCAATAACTTTTGTTCCGAGTCGCCAACGCAAACACCGACGTATTCCTGTTCGAACATAGTCAGATCATTCAGGGTATCCCCCGCCACCAACACCTGCTCGACACCAATACCGAGATAATCGATGAGCTTTTTCAGCGTGCCGCCCTTGTTGACCCCTTTCGGCAGAACATCCAGATAGCGTCCGGCAGAAAATACCAACTCACAATTCAGTTTCTCTACGATCGTTCGCAGCTCGTCACTCACCGATTGCTCTTCGCAAAAATAGGAACAACGCCGCTCCTGCGGAACTTCTTGACGTTGCAAACCGTGGATGTGCGCGACAGCCTCTTCAATAACATGCTCACCCGGCCAGCTCTGTTCGATATTGCCTTGCAACAAAGGCACTGGCTGCTGGGTGTGGCCGTCAACCACCGTACACCCCACGTCACAAATGATGTAATCCGGGTGAGGAAGCGTTGGGTCAGCAAGTAAGGGCAGTACAGATTCAAGCCCGCGACCGGTAACAAATACCAGTTGAATATCCGGATGCGATGCAATCAGTTGATAAAGTTTTAGCCGGCTATCGGGTTCGCCGGATAGAAAGGTTCCATCTAAGTCAGTAGCTAAAAGCATACAATACTCCTGGTCAAGGATGCGCCGGCCCTGCTATATCAGGCCTTTACACCATCTTCGTCCAAAACGTCCAGGGATCAGTGTGCCGAGCTTTGAATTATTATTTCCCGAATCTAAATTTCACAACTAGGTTCTGAACGACCGCTCACCCGTTAGCAAACAACAAAGCGCGGCAGCCTGATCTCTAGACCTATAGAGGATTGCTGTTGACAATCCTATGATGGCGCTATTTATAACATGCAATAATTAAACCGTAAAGCAACGGGAGTTCTCGCCATTGCCGCCGCAGCTGGTTTTCAGGTCAGTCTACACTCTATTTGTAGGGTTTCAGCGTTACGCAACCGCCACAAAAATAAATACGCAAAAAATTAATTAGAGGTGCGTTCAGGCCGATTATTATTTTGGTGGTGACGCCCGGAATCGGAGACACCGTTGATTGCAATTTTTTCAAAACTAAGTCGGTTTCTACAAAATTATTGGTAAAAAGAGGTTCAGTTCCATTGCGTATATTGACTTCCACTGCTCACACCCAGTGCCATTGGTAGCGGGTTAAATCCTGATTAAAATGACCAGGCTTGACGCTACATCGTGTTGCAGGAAAAATCGGTGCCGAACTTGCTATGGCATGCAATCTACTCCTACCCTGCGTTCGGAGGAGATTGATTGTTGAAGGCAAGTGTACAATCATCACCACACTGTGACAGCCGCATCGGACCAACACATGCCTTTTCTGGAGCGCCAATCGTTAAAGCTACACTATCAAGTATTTGGTGAGCGTGCAGCAAACCTACCTGGCCACGACAAAGTACCCGTCCTGCTGCTGCACGGATTTTCCGGTAGCATCGAACAATGGCGAATGGCGGGGATGATTGAAGCACTGCAAGTCGATCACACGGTCATCGCGATTGATTTGCGGGGCCATGGGCAGAGCAGCAAACCCCGCTCGCCGCAGCAGTATGGGCTGCAGCAACGCCTGCATGATATCGTCGAAATGCTGGAACACCTGCACATTCCCCGGGTACACCTGGTCGGCTATTCCATGGGAGGCTGGCTGGGCTTTGGCATGATGACGCAGGTTCCACAAATGATTGCTTCGCTCTGTGTTGGTGGTTCCCACCCTTTCCACGACTCCATGGCCGCGTTCAGACAAGTGCAGAAAGACCAGCCGGACACCTTTATAAAAGCGTTTGAAAGTTTTATCGGAGAACCGCTATCAACGCCGGCAAAAGCGATGATCGTGCAGAATGACTTGCAGGCACTCACCGCTGCAGCGCAGGATCGAGAAGATATGTCCAATGTCATCCCTTCACTGAACTCGATTCCGGTTATGCTTTTCTGCGGAGAGCTGGATCAAAGGTTATCCGCCATGAAAACCCTTGCGCAACAACTTACCCTGCCGTTGCTTGTGCTGCCGCGTGTAGGACACGCGTTGGCCCCCTTCGCCGGCCCCGCGCTGACCTCCGCAGTGAAAGCCTTCTTGCTTAACGTTTCTGCAACTCAGACATCCAGCTTTTGAGTACCACTGGCGGTGTGGTTTTTGCGGGATAGGCTAACACCACTCGACGGTACACCGTCATATTTGAAAACGACCGGGCGATAATTTTATGCTCCGGCTTAATATAACTCTCCGGTAAAATCGCCACGCCCACTCCTGCGTTCACCAGAGCAATAGCCCACTCTTCGGACTGGGCAGTCGCCACCACATTGAACTCCATTCCTGCCAATCGGGCGGCTTCGAGAAAATTATTGGAACAATATTCCCGTGCAATCAGGGGGGTCCCCACCAGGTCCATCATCACCAGATCCGGCTTAATCGCCAGTGCATGCCCTTCCGGCAGAGCCACCACAAACGGCTCTTTCCATAGCTCAATGCAACGCTCGTCGGCGCTTACATCCGTATCACAGACTATGCGCGCATCACACTCCGCATCTGCGGCTGCCAACCGAAGATCCAGAGGCGTTTGCCGCTGCAGCAGCGGCTCCAGCAGTGCCATCACCCGATTCACATTGATGGCGGTCATTAAACCCAGGGTAAACGTGGTTGCCTGGTCAACCGGTGAAAACATCGCGCGCAAGGAAGCAGCATCGCTCAACAAGCGCCGGGCGGCCTGATAGAGCCGATCGCCCTCGGTGGTGGCCGTGACACCCCGTTTGTGGCGCAAAAACACGGTAATACCCAGATTTTCCTCCAGGGCGGATACCGCCGCGGAAATGGAAGGCTGGGAAACGTGGCAACGCCTTGCTGCGAGAGTAATGTTGGCTTCTTCGTAGGCTGCAACAAAATAACTCAACGACTTCAGATCCATCAGCATTTCCTATCGATACCATCACTATCAAATATTATACAGATGGATACCACCCACGTAACCTACCTTTCTCATGTATCACGAATGACCCACCAATCACTTCTGGATAGGAAATGCAGGCCATGGCAACATCGACAATTTTCATCACCGGGGGCACCGGGCTCATCGGCTCCTGGACCACAGCAACGCTGACTCAGCAGGGGCATCAGGTGTACGTTCTGGCGCGCAATAGTGCCGCCAGGAAAGCGACATACCTTGATTGGATAAAACGCCATGGTGGCACGCCCGAGCGAGTGCAATTAGTCGAAGGAAACTTAAATAGTCCGGCACTGGGCATCAATCAGGAGGGCCTACAGCACCTGGCACAATGTCAGATCGTATATCACATGGGATCGTCTTTTGAGTGGGGCCTGAGCCGGCAACAAGCCCACCTGACCACAGTACAGGGCACCATTGAACTAGCACAGCAACTAGTGAAGATGCCGGACCTGAAGCAATTAATACATTTGACCGGCTATATGCTGAAAGCACCCAAGATCTGGGAAACGTTGCAGTTGAATGCCAACACCTATGATTACGCAGATGGACTGACTGCTGCCCAACAAGACCGGCTCTATCGACGCTTCAGCGCTTATGAAGCTGCGAAAGTGGTGGCCAGCTTCGAAATGTCGCGCCGGGCAGCACGCCATAAGCTTCCTCTCACGAATATAGAGCTGTGTACTGTGGCGGGTCATTCGCAAACCGGTGAGATTTTGCAGCCGCAGGGTTTTCCGCAACTGGTATATGGGGTGAAGAATAAATTCATGCCGCTGATACCAGGCACAGCAGAGGACTGGATTCCACTGATTCCGCTGGACTATCTGGTGCAATTTATTACCGGCATTATTCATGTACCTCACACCATAGGACAGGATTATCTGGTCCTGGATGAGCGCACACCGAATTTTGCAGCGCTGTTGAAACTGATCGCTGAGCATCTGGATATGAAGCCGGCAACCCACCATGTGCCGAAGAAATGGGTCAAGTTACTGCTGAACCTGGGCTTGTCCCGTATCTCCGGCATGTCCGCAGAAACTCTGGATTTTTTGCAGCCTTATCGTTTCGATACCCAGGCCAGCCAAAAGGTGGCCGCTGAAATGGGGCTGGTGATGCCGGACATTACCGACGTTGTAAAAAGAACGGTGGCATTTTTGGCAGGTAATGAATTTGCCCAATTTCATACTGCCAGCTAGCGTCCGGCTAGCGGAGGTTCACTTTGATCGCTACACTCTTGGCAATGCTTGATAGCATGCTCCATAACGCTATCAATTTAAGCCGGGGTTACCAACGCACGAGGAGCAGAACAATCAAGTCCATTTTCCGAATGAAACAAACGTTGGTTCTGCTGCTACTGCTGCTATTGGGTACGATGTTCTCCGGCTGCGAAGAAACACCGCTGGAAGAACTTATAAGCCAACATATCGACGCTATCACCGAAGGCATTGAAACCGGTAAACCCGATTTGGTACTGGAGCATTTTGACGAAGGTTTCAGTACCCCTTCGGGGCAGGATAGGCATTGGGTAAAGCGCATCATGCTGGCTCAAATGCTGCGTAAACAAACCATTCACGTGGTCCTCACCAATTTGACCATTGAATCACGGGACGACTTTACCACCGATGCGAGCTTCAACGTGCTGCTAACCGGCAGCCAGGGCTTGATACCCCGGGAAGGCGCGATCTATCAAGTGGAAACCCAGTGGCGTTTACAGGATGGAGATTGGTTAGTAAATTATGCAAGCTGGCGTAAGCCGTAGTCAGGCTCAGGGACCCAGCATCGATTCCGGCACCACTAACCGTTCAAACTCCGAATCGTCCAGATAACCCAATGCGACTACCGCTTGCTTTAATGTGGTTTGGTCTGCGTAGGCTTTCTTCGCCGCCTCTGATGCTTTGTCATAACCGATGTGGGGCACGAGCGCCGTAACCAACATTAGAGTGCTGCTGACGAAGTGCTGCAGGCGCGCCGGTTCCGCTTCGATCCCGTCCAGGCAACGGCGGGTAAAACTGGCAATGGCATCGGACAGCAGAGTAACCGATTCCATAACGGTATAAATAATCAGTGGTTTGAACACATTGAGTTCAAATTGACCTTGGGTATTCGCCATGGCAATCGTTTGATCGTTTCCCAACACGCGCAACGCCACCATAGTTAAAGCCTCAATTTGAGTCGGGTTTACTTTGCCTGGCATAATCGAGCTGCCCGGCTCATTCGCGGGAATTTTAAGCTCACCTAAACCACAACGAGGCCCGCTGCCCATCCAGCGCAAGTCATTCCCTATCTTAAATAAAGCACTGGCAAGCACACGCACCGCTCCGTGAAAACTCAGTAACGCCTCATGCCCTGCCAGCGCCATAAACTTATTTTCAGCGGGCACAAACGACAGCCCGGTCAAACTATTAATCCTTGCCACCACCGTATCCGGCCACCGCGGGTGTGTGTTTAATCCCGTGCCCACCGCACTGCCACCGATGGCCAGCGCCATCAGTCCGGGAACGGCTTTTTCCAGTTCCTGCATTGCCAGCTGAACCTGCCCGCGGTAACCGCTGAACTCCTGACCCAGTGTTATCGGAGTCGCGTCCATTAAATGGGTGCGGCCACTTTTGATCAGATCTTTGAATTGGTTTTGTTTGTTCTCCAGGCTTTGCAACAGATCAGTCAATACCGGTGACAACTGGTGATACCACTGATGCACCACTGTCATGTGCATCACCGTGGGGAAGGAGTCGTTGGAGGATTGCGACATATTGACATGGTCGTTGGGGTGTATTGGCTGCTGAGTGCCGCGTTTATTACCCGCCAGCTCGTTAGCCCGGTTAGAGATCACTTCGTTCAGGTTCATATTTGTCTGCGTGCCGCTTCCGGTTTGCCAAACAGACAATGGAAACTGATCCCGATGCTGGCCTGCCATTACTTCATCACATGCGTCCACAATGTAACCGGCTAACTCTGCGTCCAGCTTACCCAATTCCGTATTGGCCAACGCCGCTGCTTTTTTTAATAGCGCATACTGAAAAATAAACTGCGCCGGAAAATGTTGATCGCCGATGGGGAAATTCTGTAGTGATCGTTGCGTCTGGGCACCCCAAAGTGCCGTTGCCGGCACTTCCACCTTGCCCAGTGCATCGCGTTCTGTGCGGGTTTCCATAACTATCCCTGCGTGCTATTCACTGTGCTCATTTAACTTCGTTCTGCCAGCTGCTCCAATACGTATTGCAAAATCCCGCCTTGCTGGTAATAGTGCAGTTCATCTTCTGTATCAATACGGCAAATCAGCTCCAGTGATGCCTCACTACCGTCTTCACGCACCACATGCAACGTCACTTTAGTGCCCATACCCAAACCTTTTAATCCGGTAAGCGACACTATTTCGGTTCCGTTCAGTTGCAGGGTATTGCGGCTTTCGCCTGGCGGAAATTGCAGTGGCAGAACCCCCATACCGACCAGATTGGAACGGTGAATGCGCTCAAAGCTTTCGGCCACTACGGCTTTCACGCCCAGCAAACGGGTTCCCTTGGCGGCCCAATCGCGACTGGACCCGGTGCCGTACTCCTTACCGGCAAAGATCACCAGGGGGACATTGTCCTGCTGGTATTTCATAGCGGCGTCATAAATCGCCATCTGTTCACCCTGCGGCTGAAACTGTGTGACCCCCCCTTCTACACCGGGGCACATTTCATTTTTTATACGCACGTTAGCGAATGTACCGCGCATCATCACTTCATGATTACCACGTCGCGAACCGTAGGAATTGAAATCTTTTTTCTGCACGCCGTTGGCTTTCAAATACAAGCCGGCGGGACTTGTCTCCCCGATACTACCTGCTGGGGATATATGGTCCGTGGTAATACTGTCACCTAACAGTGCCAGCACCCTGGCTCCGCTCACATCCGCATAGGGGTCATGATTATTGTCGAGGAAAAACGGCGGATTCTGGATATAAGTCGATTTGGAATCCCACTCATAGGTTTTACTGTCTGGCACCTGAATTGACTGCCACTGCTCATCACCGCTGAACACATCCGCGTATTGCTGACTGAACAAATCACTCGACACCAAGGCCACCGCCTGCTGAATTTCCGCATTTGTAGGCCACAGATCTTTTAAATACACCTGCTTGCCCTCTGCGGTTTCGCCTACCGGATCCTCGTCCAAATTAAGCAAGGTGGAACCGGCCAGGGCATACACCACCACCAGCGGCGGTGACGCCAACCAGTTTGCACGCACTTTGGGATGGATGCGGCCCTCAAAGTTCCGATTGCCGGACAACACGGAACACACGGTTAATTTACCTTCGTCCACTGCCGCTTCAATGGGGTCCGGCAAGGGACCGGAATTACCGATACAGGTGGTGCAGCCATACCCCACCAAGTTAAACCCAAGTTGATTCAGATAGGTTTGCAGCCCGGCCTTCACCAAATAATCAGTGACCACCTTGGACCCAGGCGCCAATGACGTTTTTACCCAGGGCTTTGTGGTAATGCCCAGCTCAACTGCCTTCTGCGCAATTAAGCCGGCAGCCATCATTACTGCGGGATTGGATGTGTTGGTGCACGATGTAATGGCAGCGATCACCACGTCACCGTCTGCCAAACAATAATCCGCGCCCGATACTGCAATTTCCTGAGGTTCAGTGCGACCGGACAAGTTCAGCACATCGGTGATGGCGGCAGGCAACTTAGGCAAAGGTACCCGATCCTGGGGCCGCTTGGGGCCTGCCAGGCTGGGCACCACTGACGACATGTCCAGGTGCAATGAGCTGCTGTAATGAGTGGCATCGGACTCATCCCGCCACAACCCCTGGGCCTTGCTGTACGCTTCCACCAATTCGACCAGTTCAGGGGGACGCCCGGATAAGGTTAAATACGCTATGGTCTCCTGGTCTACCGGAAAGAAACCACAGGTTGCACCGTATTCCGGCGCCATATTTGCGATGGTGGCGCGGTCAGCTAACGGCAAATGGTCCAGTCCCACGCCATAGAATTCCACGAATTTACCCACAACGCCGTGCGCACGCAGCATTTCAACGACGGTTAATACCAAGTCGGTCGCGGTGATACCTTCGTTTAACTTTCCATCTAGCTGAAAGCCCACCACTTCAGGTATCAACATCGACACCGGTTGTCCGAGCATCGCCGCTTCGGCTTCGATGCCGCCTACACCCCAACCCAGGACGCCCAGACCGTTGATCATGGTGGTATGACTGTCGGTGCCCACCAGTGTATCCGGAAACACATAGGTCTCCCCATCAATCTCCTTGCGCCAGGCGACTTCCGCTAAATATTCCAGATTTACCTGGTGGCAAATACCGGTGCCTGGAGGCACTACCCGAAAATTGTCAAACGCCGACTGCCCCCAGCGTAAGAACTGATAGCGCTCGCCATTGCGCTCCATTTCAATTTCAACGTTGTCGTGATAAGCAGAAGGATCTGCGAATTTATCCACCATCACCGAGTGGTCTATAACCAGATCCACCTGGTTAATGGGATTAATCAATGCCGGGTCTTTGCCCCGGCGCGCCACATCGTCGCGCATCGCAGCCAAATCCACGACCGCAGGAACTCCGGTGAAATCCTGCATCAAAACGCGAGACGGGCGGAACGCAATTTCCTGCTTGACCGGGTTCACGGGGTTCCAATCGATTAACGCCTGGATATGTTCGGACTTAACACTTACTCCGTCCTCAAAGCGCAACAAATTTTCCAATAACACTTTCAGGGAGTACGGCAACTTACGGACTGACTCGTGCCCGGATTCGATTAATTTTTGCAAACTGAAGATGGTGTATTGTTTGTCGCTAACGGACAATGAAGTGCGGGTGTGGAGTGTATCGTTTACCTGAACGGACATAGCAACCCTCCTTATGCTAGTGACGTGCTGTCTGGTACTTTTGACATAGTACTGGCCCCATATGTGCGGACACTTTAAAATGACCACACACTAACCTGAACAATCTTCGACCACGTCCACACCAATTCGTTCAGCGGGTTGTCGCCCTGCAAAACTATATAGCGTGCAGAATTGAAGATTCACTCTAATGACTATACATTGATATACGCACATATTGAAAAGAGGATTACATTATTACCTATTCAATTAATATCGACCGGGTAGAAAAAGATCTCTATCAATTGGCCAAATTTGGATTTAACGAGAAGGACAAAGGTATCTACCGTCAGGGCTTTACCGATCCGGATTGGGAATCCCGGCTATGGCTAATGGAATATTTCGAGAGCTACGGCCTGAAAGTGCAAATGGATGGTGCAGGTAATGTGTGCGCCCGCCTGGAGCCGGAAGGCGGTGAATCTCAACCAACCATCATTATTGCCTCCCACCTGGATTCTGTCCCTGCTGGCGGTATTTTTGACGGCACACTGGGTGTGGTGGCCGGACTTGAGTGCATCCGGATCATTCAGGAAAATAACATCCCCTTCCGCTATCCCATTGAAATCATAGCCACCAGCGAAGAAGAAGGCCGCTTCGGCGGTATGCTGGGAGCCCAGGCACTCACCGGCAGCCTGACCCTGGGCTGGCTGGAAAATGCGAAAGACCCCACTGGTGAAAAGATTACCGATGCCATGGCCAAATACGGCCTGGACTACCATCAGGCTTTACATGCTGTGCGTGCCCCCGAAACCATCAAAGCGTTTTTGGAATTACATATCGAGCAGGGGCCAGTGCTGGAAGCCAGTAAAAAAACCATTGGTGTGGTGGAAGGCATTTCCGGGGTGTTCAAATGGTTAATTAAGTTTATTGGAAAAGCCGATCATGCTGGCACTGCGCCAATGAACCTGCGCAGTGACGCGTTTATGGGGCTGGCGGAATTTGCACACGAAATCGGTCGCATAATCGAAGAGAACGGCACCGATAAAACCCGCCTGACCATTGGTCGAGTGGAATTGAAGCCCGGTTATGCGCACACCGTTCCTGGTCAGGCAGAATTTACACTGGTAGGGCGGGATATGTCTGAAGAGGTCATGAAAGACGTATCAGACAGTTGCCGAAAAGCCTTATCGGCCATCGCCCGCCGTCACCGGCTGATGTTTGAATACGAACAAATGAGTTGGCTGGAGCCCAAGGCCTGTTCGCAATACGTAATGGATGTAATTGAAAAAAATACGCAGGAATTGGGATACAGCTATCAACTGATGCCCAGCGGTGCAGGTCATGATGCACAATTCTTTAGCGATATCACGCCCACCGGAATGATCTTCATTCCCAGTGTCGGCGGTGTCAGTCACGCACCGGACGAGTGGTCCCATTGGTCAGACGTAGAAAAAGGCTGCAACGTATTGTTAAACAGCCTTTTAACTATTCAGCACGATAATGCAGAAGGTAAAGCATAGAGGCCTTACCCGGACGCGCACAAGGCAGCTAGCTCGCTGCCTTCCAACCCAGTTCATCTGCCCGTTGCTGGGCCAGCTTAGGCAGATCTTGCTCAACAAAGTGGTGATGCAATAATTGCACGCCCAGCACATGGTTCAACACGGCATCCAGTTGTACTTTTGTATCCCGATCCATGCTCGGGTCTTCGTGCCCGTCAATCAAAGCACGAATACCGTCGTAATCCAGCAATCCGGCCGCTTCCACTTTTTCTTTGCTGGCAAATTCATCGGTCAAATTCATCAGCATTTTCCATTTTTTGGTATCGGTGTGAGCCGGTGGCGCCATAAATGCAAACTTCTGACGTTTATACAACGTTTCCGGTAACAGCCCTTTCATGGCTTCACGTAAAACGTACTTTTCCGTCGCACCCTTGATGCGTAACTGCGGCGGCACTGTAGTCGCAAATTTCGCCAGGTGGTGATCCAAAAACGCAGGACGCGCTTCCATCGAGTTCGCCATATCCACCCGATCGCCGCCCCAGGTCAGGATCTGCCCTTCCAGCATGGTTTTGATCCACACATATTGCGCTTTATCCAGCGGATGGCGTCCGTCCAGCTGATCACGATCGAAGGTTTGAGCGATCGCCGCTCCGGCATCGTAATTTTTCAAATCGTCGCGCCATTGCGGGTTTAATAATTTCATGGCAAAGCTATCACAGTGCAACCAGTTTTGCAGACAGGTCGGCGTGAACCCAACCACTTCGCTCATGGCTACGGAGTTGAAATCTTCCCTGGGCAACATAGCACCACGGAACAGACTATTACTTTCTTCCAGGCTGGACTGCCACTCATTACGCAAACTGGCCGGAAGGGAATCCAGACCGTACAAGAACATGTCTTTACGGAAGGCAGGATAACCTGCGAACAACTCGTCCGAGCCCTCTCCGGTCAACACCACTTTGTAATTGTTCTTCTGGACCGTTTCGCTCATCAACAATTTGGCTA
>Ga0208570_1000066_pt1 | contig 53592 bp, 40 predicted proteins | sample DeeseametaMP1202_FD_184192 | JGI IMG/M metagenome (GOLD analysis project Ga0208570, IMG submission 184192) | Marine microbial communities from the Deep Indian Ocean - MP1202 (SPAdes) | ecosystem: Environmental > Aquatic > Marine > Oceanic | place: South Indian Ocean | collected 2011-03-08
CGCGTAATTTGGGTGAAGGCGGAATGAAGCACCCGATCATTCTCTGGGGTAATGGCACCGGAACGACCCCGTCCGGATACAGCGCCTTGCTATCGCATTGGGCCAGTCACGGTTTTGTGGTAGCGGCGGCCTCTACCACGAATGCGGCTTCCGGTGAGGAAATGTTGTCTTGCCTGGACTATTTGCAGCAACAAAATAGCGGCAGTGGTACATTCGCAGGCAAACTGGATCTGGGTCATGTTGGCTCCTCTGGTCACTCCCAAGGGGGTGGCGGTTCCATCATGGTCGGCCGGGATGCGCGCATTAAGGCGACTGCACCAATGCAGCCTTACACATTGCCTTTCCTGGGTCATAACACGTCAGCAAATGGGGCTCAGAACGGACCGATGCTGCTAATGTCCGGTAGTGCTGACACAATTGCAGCCCCGGCGCAAAATCAGGACAATGTTTTCCGCGCTGCAAACGTACCGGTATTTCATGCCACTGCACAGGGTGCCAGCCACTTTGAAGCGGGTTATACCGGTGGCGCATTCCAGGGCCCTTCTACAGCCTGGTTTAAATTACATCTGATGGACGATCAGGAAGCGCGTTCAATGTTCTACGGTGCTGACTGCACCCTGTGCACCAGTTCAAGCTGGTCAGTTAAGAAAAAGAATATGGATTAGGGTCGCGCGACGGTATGAAAAGCGGCTCTTGCAGCCGCTTTTTTGTGCCTGCCGCTTACCCCATGTAGGTTAGGGGAACGCCAGATAAATACGGATGCAGATAAATGAGAGCCAGGTAAACAACCGTTCCAATCACGATCAGAATAAGATCCGCTTTTAATGGCGGTGCATTGGGACGTAGCCATTGACCGTCGCGGCGGTTAATCGAATACATCTGTACAATAGCCCAGACTAACATTGAACCGAATAACGTGACCGAACGGGTGTCACCGTTGGCCAGCAGATGGGCAACGGACCACAATACGACGCCGAGCAATTGTGGATGCCGGATTACCCGTTTAATGTGGGTAGACAATTTGGCAGAAACGAACAAAATGGCTGCCAACCACATCGTGAGTAAAGCAATAAGATTGACGGTGATAGGCAGCGCATAGATGTAGCCCGGGATCGCTGTACGCCACCCCATCACAATGAGTACCAATGCCAGTACCAGTAACATCGAAAAGCTCGCCATATAGCCGTTCTGTCCCAATGCCTGTTTCCATCTCCTTTTAATGCCGGGGGCGAAAGACGGGATGAGGTGAACCCCGATCCACAGAACGATTCCCATGTGCATTAATACCATATGCTTGTTCCCTATTGTGCTGACGCGAGACTGGTGAGCACCAGTGTGACCAGCCTGGATAGTTGCTTGACGCCCATTTTGACAAACGTGGGTCGCAAATGCGCTCCAACCCTGTTCTTTTTGATCTACAGCCCGTTGGCGACTTGATCTGATGTGTGGCCCTTTGCCAACAGTATAGCAATGGTGGCTTCAGACATAGTGAGTTGATACAGCTCCATCAGGGTACGCGCTGAGAAATCCAGGTTTTTCTCTGGATCCTGAACTAATAGAGTGACCTATGAGGTGGCGTACGATTCGTCGTGCCGCGCCACGGGCATGGGTTTAATTATCCGTTGATAGGGCGGTAAAACGCTCTTTCCCGCAGAATCGTCGTACAGCCCGCGCCCCTTAGTGACATTCAGTTCGTGAATGGTCGCGTTGTTTGCGTTTTTATCGGTATTAGTCATGTCATCGAACCAGATAGAGTCAAACATTGGCTCATCATCGCTTTTCATTTCCAGCGATATGGCCGTACGCCCGCTTAGAGCATTGCCGCTGAACTTTTCCCGCTGTGGCTGACACACCACAATGGTGTCTTTGTCGGCTTCGATCCGTTGTGGATCCCGAATTGGAGTTTATCCGTTACAGGTAAGCCAGAGAGTGAAATAGAAATACGAAATGACTACTAACTTTAATATAAGGTTAAATGATGAGTTGGACGAAATACTGGTGTAAATCAGCGATAGAGCAAAGAATACCACTCGGTCAAGGTAAACTAGTAACCTACCTGGGGTTCGCTTTGCTTTCGGGTTATTGGTTCTTTCGCCGCTATTTCGGTGATCTGGTTAGTTTTTTTGTAATGCCTTGGAAGGGGCAGCAGAACAGTTTGCTCCTATATTGGCCCTATTGTTCTGCATTATTCTATATGTTGCTCTGACAACGCTGATTGGTAACTTCCAAGTAAAAGCAACTTCTTATGAAAGCTCAAACTTTTCCGCTCAGGGCAGAAAGATCCATTCCGGAACATTACCGTGACTTTACCCGTTTAGAGCCGTTAATTGATTTTGGAGGTAATCGGTGCCAGAAAAATTCTGTCGGGTGAGTGGTTGGTGGCAGGTAAAACAGGTCTGATTTTTTAAACTTCGGCTATAAATATATGCCGGCGGTTTTACATTGGCTGGGTGGCGAACCATCCGTTAATGCGTTGATCATACACCATCTAATTGAGGCGCTGCTCATAGCCTGGTCGTTTTATGCGGTGCTGTGTTTCTACGGGTTAAAGGCTGCTTGTATAGTTTTGTTCATGATGGCAGTTTCAAAATCTTTTCTAGCAATGTCGGAAACGTTGCTGGATACGACATTCGTTCTGCTGTTCGGGTTTATTGCTCTTAGCAATGTGGTGGTCATGGGGAAATGGGTATTTCTGTCGACCAACGGAATGCCTAACTTTTGGTTGGCTCAGCACCCTCCAGAATTTGACGGGCTGACCTACTTTACTGCAATCTAGATGCCCCGAGAGAAGATAATGGGCAGGGTGCTTGAATATATAGCCTTTGATCCATATGCTTTTATATCCAGAAGCGGGGGGAATTCGTAATATTCTGGGCTGGGAGCAAACCGGAAAGCCCAATAGAGAAATATTGTTCGCCTGGGGGTATGGGTGGCGACTGTCGGGTTCGGCTTATCTACCCGCATATGTGCTAGTTGCTGGGAGGCTTCATTCTCATTTCGAAATACGCAGGCAGATTGGTAGCAAGCGCTAGAGGTAAGAAAAAAACACGCGATTGTGGAGCAGTTGATAATGAAAATCCCAACGTTCTGAGCGATGATTTACTAAGCTAGTCAATTCAGATATTCTATTGTAGCCTGTCGCGCAATTTCGACAAAATATCTCCTCCGAGATTCAAGGCTTGCTTGCTCTTAGTTCATCCAGATAAACTTGCATGCCAAAAAAAATACAAATGCCTTCACTCTCAGGAGGCACTGGCGGAATCCCCGAAATAATGAAGCGAATTATGTTTATTTCACCCTATGCTGGACGCGCAGGCGCTGAAGTCTATCTTTACAGATTCCTCAAGAATTATGATGAGCAGCGGTTTCAGGCATTGGTTGTAACTGAAAAATTCTCTCCACTATTTGCGTCTTTGCAACCCAAAATTCTTTACACATATATGAAAAAGAGCTCCATTGTAATGGAGACGAAAAAAATAGTGCGTCAAATTTCAAGCAAGCTTCAAAAGCAAGACAAGCCTCATGGGTTTGGCTTGTTTGTTGAAGAAGTGCATAGGCAATTTAAACCAGACGAGTGGGTGCTTAATTCCATTTTAATGCAGAAAGTGATGCCTTCCGTGCTGCGAATGCAGGCCCATACAACGCTGATCGTTCATGAAATGCCATCTGCTTATTCATTTGTATCCATGCAAAGCATGCAAGCAATGATAAAATACTGTCAGCGTATAATTACTAATTCCAGCTCTTCGAGTAAGGCTCTGTCGGTAATGGGCAGAGAAGATATCAGGTTGCAGCCTTGTTTTTACGACGCTGAGGAAATTCGAATACATCAATCTCGCAATGGGCTCAGATCAGAGTTGGGAATAGAGCCTGATGACTTTGTGCTAGTTGGTGCTGGATCGCTTGACTTCAATAAGGGCATAGAACTTTTTATGCAGATAAGTGAAGCATCTTCAGGCCGGGCATGGAAGTTTGTGTGGATAGGAGGTGAGCGAAAAACCGGGTTCAACCATTTCATTAATTGCTTGTATGCAAGGCTCAAAGTAAATGGAAATCTAATGATTCTTAGCGAAAAAGATCACGATTTCTATGAGTATCTGAATATTTGTGATGCGTTTTTGTTGACTTCTTTTAACGAGTCTTTCTCTCTTGTGACTTTGGAAGCGCTGGCGTTAGGGAAGCCGGCAGTAGTGTATGATTGCGGGGGAGTAAATGATTTTATGACAGAAGTAAGTGGGAGAATAGTGGATAGTCGAAATCCAAAAAAATGGATCGATACGATAGCCTGGGTAGAACAAAACTATAAACAGTTTCCTGCGTCGGAATTAAAAGCATTGGCAGCTCAATACTCTACAAAAACGCAGGTGCCGGCACTAACGGCTTTATTATCTGACGACGAAAATCACGCTTGATTTTGAAATCTGCCAAGATGACTTGATACTAATATTTTCTGATGTTAAAGAGCATGCTGAAGCTGTGATGGCTTTCAATCCAAATAGTAAATCTTCTGACTCCGGCTCTGGCGCTGACTGGAAATCTAAGTTTCTATTGATTGGCTATCCGCTTTTTATATTTCTTTTTTTTGTTCTAGCATCCTTAAGTACAGAGCATAACCTTTTAGCTATCGTCGTGTTGACTCATTTCCTATTAAACCTCAGTCAATGTTTAATCCAAATAAGTAATTTAGCTGCACAGGTAGCGCTAGTAGTGGGTGGTGCAGGGATGCTGGTGAATGTGCTCGGAGGGGGCGTGACAGTGCGATCTCAATCATCCTCGCTGGTAGTCGGGCGCCAATATTAGCCATGCTGGCAGTCCTGATGGTATGGTTCCAATAGCGGTCAAATTTCAAAGCTATTTTAACCTGATATTGATTGTCGGAGGAGAAGGGGCATTAATTTTAGCTGCGCAGTTTTCAGGTCTGAAGTATGCTTTGCTGGAGCGTGGACTAAGTTTGCGTCCGATAATCCGGCAAGAAACGCTACAAGCAAGCCAGCAGCATCTGTGGTTCGGGTGGGCCTGAGAATGGCCTTACATTTGGATTGCTTGTAGCCGTATTTTTATTGTCGGCCACAGATACAAGTAATGCAGTATCTAAGAGAGATTTTATGTGGCTGATATTTTGGATACCTGTCACCATAATTATAATGCGTACTTTACCTTTGCCGAGTGGCAAATAGCTTAATTGTTAATCTAGCGCTTCGGTGTTTTGGATGAGTTTGAATTTTATGTATTTCAGGGGTCAGGTTGAGAGGATATTAGAAGTGAATTTCAGAGGGCTCACATTTATAGGCGCGCGTTATCAGTTAGGGTTTCTTTGTGCTTCATTTTTTGTTTGTTTCGCTGTCTTCCTTTCGGAGTCTACATCAGTATATGAGCAAATTGATGATGCGTACATCTCCTTTCGTTATGCAGCAAATTTTGCTAATGGGCATGGGCTTGTTTTTAATTTAGGAGAGCGGGTAGAAGGCTTTACTAATTTGCTTTGGGTATTGTTGATTGCTTTAGGGATAAAAGCAGGAGTAAGTGCAGAGCTGGTTGCGCATTTGTTAGGGTTTGTTTTCGGCTGCACGCTCATGTTAGTGGCGATGCTCTATGTAAAAATACTATTGCCAAAAAGTCATATGTGGATGTCGGGGCTTGTGCCTCCTTTGTTGTTGTCAAGTAACTCCTTTTCTTCCTGGACAGCCTCTGGGCTCGAAACGCCGATGTTTGCCACATTAGTTATGCTTGCACTCATTGCACATGCAAAGAATAATGTTAAATGGACTGTTATTTTCTGCATTCTGTCGACGCTAACCCGGCCTGATGGTGTGATTACCGCAGCTGTTCTCCTCGGTGTTCCTCTTATTTTTCGAATGGCAAAATGCAGAACGCTCAGAGTGAGCTTTAAGCTTTGGCGGCCGATCCTGATTTACTCGCTTTTTCTAATGGGGTTGACTCTATTTAGGGTCGTTTACTACAACAGCTTTTTACCGAATACGTTCTATGCCAAGGTCGGTGGCACGTCGTTCGAATATGCTATTAGGTATGTAACTACCTTTTTAAAGGACGGTCCAGGCTTTTTGCTTTTGCTTTTTCCTTTTGCGCTAACCTCCAAAAGCTTCCGGTACGGCGCACTTTTGTTTTTTACCATTGCTGCTTATATTCTCGCTGTTGGTGGTGATGTATTTATGTACGGAAGATATTTTCTGCCTATATTGCCCATAATGATTGGCGCTACATTACTTGGCGTAAGCCGTATTTTTAAATACAGCTGGGTTGGCGGTGTAATTGCTTTGGCGGTGGTTCCTCTATGCATTCTTTGGAATCTTTACGGGCCATGGCCAACTCAATATGGCGAACCGAAAAGTGCTAATATCTCAACTTTATATTCTATTAAAAGGGCTCATTCGCGAAACAGTTTGGCAATGTTCGAGGATACGGCAGCCGCCAAACATAAGATTGAATTACTTAAATCACTCGATCCTCCGATAGAAACGATTGCTTTAATCGGGATTGGGCGAATAGCTTTTTTTTCAGAATATACTGTCGTTGATGTTCTTGGTTTGGTGGATACGCATATTGCACGCAGTGCTAAAGTGAAGCCAGGCGTTCGATTACCTGGTCACCAGAGAACTGACTCTGATTATGTCTTTTCGCGTCACCCTGACGCAATATTTATACCACGTAAGGGTGATACGGCTTATTTTGTTTTGCCGGCAGTCCAGGATCTATGGGATAACCCCAAGCTGGAAGAAGGTTATTTCTATTATGAGCCTTTCGGTCCTTATTTAAGCAATAAGTACACTTCTTCGGTCGATTAAAAGAGTGTGGGCAAGCCATCCAGAAAATTATTGAAATGGTAAGTTGAGCAATTAGCCGGGAACAGCAGTAATGACAGGAAATAGCGGTGAACGGTTGGACTGCATAGAGGTGTTGCGCGGATGCGCTGTTCTACTCGTTGTTGTTCATCACATAAATGGAAATTTTATTACGAATTTCCCCGAAGAGGTCAATGCGTTTTATAAGTACTTTGCCGGCTGGGTCGGAGTGGACTTGTTCTTCGCCATTTCGGGTTTCGTGATATCAAGATCGATCCTGCCTAAGTTTTTAGATGCGAAGAGCAATAATGAGTTTTGGCATTTTGCATTGAATTTTTGGATCAAACGCGCTTGGCGGTTATTGCCGTCTGCATGGCTGTGGTTGTTCATACTTTTAGGCTTGTCTTTCGTATTTAATAAATCGGGCGTTTTTGGCTCGGTATCCACTAACCTGTATGCAACCATTGCCGGTATTTTAGATTTTGCTAACATTCGATTTGCCCACGCATTCGGTAATTATTTCTACGGCGCGAGTTTTGTTCATTGGAGCCTTTCACTTGAAGAGCAGTTTTATTTTTTTCTGCCGTTGGTGTTTTTTTTGAGCCGGCGCTGGTTCCCCCTGGTGGTGATTGTAGTATTGTTTCAGCAATTGCTAAGTACGAAAGGATTGTGGGAGCTGGCATTTAGAATGGATGCGATTCTATTAGGTGTGTTATTAGCGTTGTGGAGCGGTTCTTCATCTTATAGAAAATTGGAGCCAGCTAATTGGAATAGGGGGTTGATCGGTTTGTTAGTAGTTGTACTTTTTGTTTGTATGTTAGTCATCGCAAGCGATGGTGTGGCTTTCAAAAGCCACAGAACAAGTATCGTAGCATTGTTAGCTATAGTGTTAGTTTGGTTGGCTTCTTATAACAAAAATTATATATTGCCTCAGGGAAGGCTCTTAAGAATAATGAAAAACCTGGGGCGGCTGTCATATGCGATCTATTTAGTACATATTCCCGTATTCTTCTTAATTCGCGAGGCCACTTTTCGGTATGATGTGACTCTTCCTATTGCGGTTTCCATATTGCTGTCCTTATTTTTGACTTATTGCATAGCGGAGTTGAACTTCAAGTTCGTTGAATCGCCATTTAGAAAGAAAGGTGCAGATATCGTAAAGCAGCGAAGTTTACGTTTTGGTCGTAGTCCCACGCCTGCAGTGCGGGGTTGAATAAAGAGGGCAGCCGAAAGGTGTAAGTCAGATGATTTATATCGCGGATCGCAACGTTATGTGGTATGGAATCACGCTTCCGCCAGCATAGGTAAGGATTCTGGGCACGAGCAGCAAGTGTTTTCGACGTGATTTTCGGCCGTTAGGCTAGCATGCGTCCTCCCTGCTGGTCGTGTTTCTACAAAGCGAACAGTATAAGATGGTGCGGGTTGTGGAATTTAGGGCTGAGGAATTGCCGTTATGCACTGAGTGGTAGATGGTGTAATAGAGGTGGCTGGTATCAATTTGGCGGGTGGTGGACTTGTGGTAGTAGGGTGTTATCGACCCACCAAATGCTTTTTAACCCATTTAAGAGCCCATAGCGAAAGTGCTATTATTAGCCGCTAGTGATGGATCATCCCCCAGGCAATCCTGGAACGTACTTCAAAAACATAGCAGTAGTTACACTTTATGCCTAAAAACCGGTACCATGGCCTCCCGTTTGTTACAGCCATTTCTAATTCTGGTAGTCACAACCTGTACGTAGTGACGGATCTAATGGACGAGATTGATGAACAGTTGATTTCGCAGTGTGGTAATGTTTTTCTCTGCTGTGATTTGTCCCGATATGATGCCGCAGTATACGCTTCTTCGAAGTGGCACGAAATATTGAGTGAAAAAGCGTTGTATACACCTTTCGGACGTAACGTCGAACAATTGGCTCGAGTGTGCGGGAGCGATATAAAAGTAGAATTAATCAACGTTCCTCTCGCTCGGGTTTCAGTGCCACAGAAAACGGGTGCTCTTGAATTCAGTAAAATTTTTAAAAGTATGGATTCCCGTGAACGCACCTTTGATGGTAACAAGCTAATGCCGTCGACAGAAATTAAATCAGGGGATGCTCAGACTCAAAAGATTGAGCAGCTGCTACGAAGAGACTCAAGGCCACGAGGAAAATCACTGCGCTATCGTGCAGGCGCCACAAAGCGACACTTGTTGTCCTGTCTTCGTGACATTATATATGACTATTCTCCACCCGAACCTGTCAGCGAAGAAATATCAGGAAGCGAACAGCAGGCCTATATAACTCTCACCGGTATAACCTATACCTTCGTCACAGACAGGTTGGATGAAGAATCTGGTTGGAATGACTTGGTCAGTGCATTTTGTGCTGCATTCAAAAACAATAATGAAGTTAACCTGATAGTCTATTTGCGTGGTGATTTGCGGGAGTGTTGTGCGGCAGATTTTAATCACGTGTTGCATACTCTGGGTCCTATAAGCTGCAATGTTTTCTTATTGCAAGGTAATATATCCGAAAGTGAATATTTTCAGTTGATTGCCGAAACGATGTTTTTCGTTGGGACGTCCAGGCGTTACGCCCTGCAAGCAGACCTGATCGCATTCGCATGTGCGGGTAAGCCCACCCTAAGCTTGCCTAATTGTCTTGATTCAGCGGTGAACTCTCATCTTATAACGCTGCCAATTGGGTTCACTAAAGAACTAAGTTACCCGGATAGGTCCCACATTATTAAATACACTACACACGCGTTCAGAATGAACTGGGAAAGCCTTTTTGACCGTTTTAAATCTAGTTTTCTGTTGGCACAGGACCAACCAAGCTACGCTGAACTCTGCCAAGTTCATAGGGGCAGAGTCAATAAACTCTTATCAGGTGAAGAAGCTGCACTTAAAACTCCTTTATCTTTCGTTTGGCCGCAGAAAGTTACGGGCTTATGAAGTTTATTGTTTTTTCTGAAACCAATGCAGGTAACGTATCGAGCAGTCTCGGCTTGCCTGAGTATAGCTACTATTTTGTTTTGAAAAGCTACTTGCCTTTGTTGAGGCGTATTGGTGATGTGGTCGAAGTTTTGAATCCGCAGAGCGAAGTCGATCCAATTTTTCATCAGTGTAACCAAGATGGATTGCCTTGTGTGTTCCTTTCGTTTTCGCCTCCCGGACGAACGCTCACATCGCTGCGCTGTCCGACCATTTCGGTATTTGCCTGGGAATTCGAAGATATCCCTTATGAAAGTTGGGGGAAGGAGATTAGTGCAAATTGGGCGTACGTGCTGCGGCAGCTGCCAGGAGCAATAACTCATTCAAGCTATTCCAAGAAAAGCGTTCGAGATAGGATGGGTCCCGATTATATTGTAGCATCTATACCTGCTCCGGTTTGGCAAGAGGACGGATTGGTTCAAGCTCCGGTTGATGTTAATTTAAAAAAGCTGAGTCTGCAGTTCTCGGGGTATCTCGTTAATTCGAAAGATATTTCATGGGCTGAGATTGAGCCCAATGTTCAGTGGGATAGAAAAAGTAACCAAAGTTGGTTGCAGCCTTCAGGGGGGGGCTATGAAGCAGGAACGGAATTGCGCGGGAAAAGCGTCCCAGCAAAGTCGGTATTTGCGGTGCTTCAGCGTGCTGTCGTTTCAGTGAAGCACCATTTTGTTGAGTGGCATAATGATGTGCTCGAAGGCATCCTGCCACCCAGGATGTTGACAACCGTTAGCGAGCCTGAGGGAGCTACCCAAAATCCAGAGTGTCGAGTCGAATCTCTCCCTGCCGCGTTAAGAGAGAGGTTTTATTCGGATTTCCATACGCTGGATCTCGAGGGAGTTATATACTCGGCAGTCATTAACCCGGAAGATGGGCGGAAAAACCATCGCGACCTGATTTCAGTATTTGCTGAAACATTTCGGGATTGCAAAGATGCTTGCTTGCTTTTGAAACTTACTCATTCGAATCCGGACAGGGGGTTATCCCGACTCTTGGCGGAAATTTATCGCTCCACCCCTTTTCAGTGTCAGATAGTTTTATTAGCCAGCTACCTCGATGACAGAGGTTTCCAGTCAATGATGAATGCCACCTCATTTGTTGTTAATGCCTCGCACGGGGAAGGCCAGTGCCTGCCTCTTATGGAATTTATGTCTTCCGGAATTCCAGCTATTGCTCCGAATACAACGGCTATGGCCGACTATATAAATAGTGCAAATGCATTTATAGTTAAGAGTTCGAGGGAGATGACCTCGTGGCCTCAAGACCCGCGACAGGTTTTGAGAACGTTCCGATATCAGATAGATCCAGAGTCGCTCCACCATGCATACGCTGAAAGTTATAGAGTAGCGAAAGACTCCGAGAAATATTCACGGATGGCGACAGCAGCCAGAAAAAGCCAGAAAATTTTCTGCTCTCTTGACCAAGCTGAGAAGCAGCTTCGTGAATTTCTTGCCGACCTCGAAAGTACAGGGGTTCTAAAAGGCGTTCGAGGCCGGGTGGGCTAACTGATAATGGGACACCGGATTGGAAGAAGCGCTGCTGGCAGGACGGATCGTTGTTGCCAGAAAGCCGACTTAATGGGTCAAACCGCATGGCGATTGCAGGGTAGAAAAGGATGAAACTGAAAAGCTTAGAGCCACTTAGGCTTATGTCATTTAATAAGGCAGAGCATAGTAACCCTGCTTCGTTCGCAATAATGACCTACGATAGACAATGAATATTTGATGAATGAAATCGATATTATTATTCCCGTTCATTCCGGCCTCCAAGAGACACTCCGGTGTATCGGTAGTGTCCTATCTGCTCAATGTCAGACGCCGTTCGCGGTACAAATTATTTATGATTGCGGTCCGGATCCTAGTCTTGAGCAATGCATAGACAGAATAGCTGCCGCTGACCGTCGTGTAACAGTGCATAAAAACGAAAAAAATCTTGGGTTTGTCAAAACGGTTAACATTGGCTTCCGTCTACACCAAGACCGGGATGTAATTATTCTCAATAGCGACACTGAGGTGTGTGGTGACTGGATTGACCGTATCGTAGCAATTGCCAGACAGGATCGATCTATAGCAACTATTACTCCGTTTTCGAATAACGCGGAAATCTGTTCTTTTCCGGTTTTGTGCCGTTACAATGCTTTGCCCCCGGATTCCACACCTGAGCTCCTAGACCGACTTTTTTCTCAACTCCCTGATAGGCCGTTAATTGAACTGCCAACCGGGGTTGGCTATTGTATGTTTATTAGTCGTTTCGCGCTTTCAAAGGTGGGTATGTTCGATGAAACCCTATTTGGCAAGGGGTATGGAGAGGAAAACGATTTTTGTCGGCGTGCGAAGGCAAAAGGGTTTCTTAATGTGCTTGCTCCCAATGTTTTTGTCTTTCATGCTGGTGGTGTGAGCTTTGGTGACGAAAAGGCAGAAAGAGTGGAGGCTGCAATAGCTGAAATAGACAGGCTTTACCCTGAATATATCAGAGAAGTACATACACATATCGTAAATGATCCAGCCCGCAAAATTCGTGTCGGCTTTGTTGAAAAACTGTTGCGGCGACGCAATCGGCCGATAGTGCTTCACATTTCACATGGTCTCGGTGGAGGAACAATTCGCTATATAGAGGAACTCTCAGATTCCCTGGCAGATGGGTACGAGTCTATCGTGCTGGAGCCTAAAAGCTCTGCAGTTTGCCGTTTGAAATTGCCGCTATGGAGCGGGGAATCGCTGAACTTTGATTTGAAAAACGGCACTGACGAGATCTCAAGGATTTTGAAAACTCTCCCTTTGGCCGGAGTGGTCATTAGTCATATTAAGGGTATTGAAACAATGGTCATGCCGTTGTTACAAAAATTACAACTGCCTGTCTGGTGTGTCCTGCATGACTTTTACTTTATTGCTGGTAATCCAACGTTAACCAATAAAGATGGAAAATTCATCCAACCCTTGCCTTCTCCAGATGTTGGCTTTGAAGAATCATCCCTGTTTTACGAGGATGTTGGGAAAAGCAAGTGGGCTCAGTATGTACACCCGATTCTGCTCAAAGCTGACAAAGTGATAGCTCCGTCCGAATCTACTAAGCATTACTATCGGCACTTTTTTCCGACTTTGAAAATTGAAGTTCACCCTCATCCCGATTATGAAACCATTGATAAATATCCGCCGGTAATAACAAGTAATATCCGAAGCGTTTCCAAAATAGCGGTTATCGGAGCTTTAGGCTTGGAAAAGGGAGCCGACCTGCTGGAGCGAGTAGCCTTGCTCTCGATAACTACAGGTAAACCACTGGAGTTTCATTTAATTGGTTATGCTTACAGGCCCCTGCATAGAGCTGTTATCACACACGGTGCGTACGAGGACTGTGATCTTCCTTCGTTGATTCAAACAATAAGCCCGGACCTGGTTTGGTATCCTTGTCAGTGGCCGGAGACTTATTCCTATACTTTAAGTGCTGTATTGCGTGCAGGGGCGCCATTATTGGTACCTAAGTTAGGAGCACTGGCTGACAGGACCCGAGGCAGACCGGCAACCTATCACTTGCCTTACCCCGCTTCGGCTGAAGATTGGTTAGCGAAAATTTTAAAGACCGTTGATGAGCTTTCAGCAATGCCCGGGCAATCCCTGGAGTGGGTTGAACAAGCTAGCCCAGCTTATTTCTATACCAGTACGATTCCATTTCCATTAACGAAGAGTGGCGATTGTTCTGACGTTTATGACGATCCGGTTATTCAGGAATATCTGTCACCCAAACACGAGGGGCAGGGGCAGCGCGAAAAAATCATTTACTGGCTATTCAGGTTAAGAGGTGCTCCCGTATTCCGACACGTATCCCGTTTTATTCCGATTACATACCAGCGCTGGCTAAAGAGGCGTATAACACGAAAGCCAATTCACGAAATTAAAATATAGACCCATGAAATCGAACACAGGCGAAATTTGGCGCTTTTTGGTTTTCTCGAAAATGAATGACCGAACTATTTATGATCGCATTGGTGTCGCTGAATATAGCTACTACTTTGTGCTCAAGAGTTTTGTTCCTATGCTGGAACGATTTGGCGAGGTCATCCTAGTAGATAACAACGAGGAGGCAAATAAACATTACCTCGAAAGTAAGTGCGACGGTGTACGCTGTATATTGTTTTGCTTTTCGCCACCGCATAATCTGCTCGTTGATATAGAGTGTTTAGTGGTACCTGTTTTTGCCTGGGAATTTGACACCATCCCGAACGTTTCATTAGAGCAGGGCAATTCAACCCTTGACTGGGTTTCTGTTTTAGATAAATGTAGATTGGCTATTACTCACTCAAAGTACAGTAAAAAAGCAGTAAAAAGAGCTTTATCCGGTGATCGTCCTATCTTCGCAATACCTAGCCCTGTCTGGGACAATCAGTCGGTACCGCGTAAGAAGATTCTTTTTTCCAAGCCGACAAAAAGTTTTACCTTGGAATTTAAAGGGGAGTGCCTGGATAGCCACTTCATAGATACGGATCAGCTGGATCAACAACACGGAGAGCAGAGGAAAAAGGGTATTGAGCCGAATGAATTGTTTGCAGGTAAGCCGAATTTATCGGGAGATGTTGCCCAAAAATCAGTTCCTGGTAGAGGTGTAAAAGTTGTGCTAAGCGGTGCTGTATACACCTCTATTTTCAATCCCTACGATTATAGAAAAAATTGGGAAGCCATGATAACTGCCTTTTTTTACGCATTCAGGCATCGACGCGACGCAACGTTATTGATCAAGATATCGGCTAATCACTATGCTGCTTTCACGGACCGTGTAGTAGACATGCTAAGACGCTTAGAGCCTTACCAGTGCCGGATAGTCGTGATCTATGGTTTTCTCGAAACCTACCAATACCAAAAGCTAATGGTAGGAAGTACATACTACGTTAATACTTCATTTAGCGAAGGGCAATGCCTTCCGTTAATGGAATTTCTATCTGCCGGAGTTCCTGCGATAGCGCCTAGATCGTCAGCGCTTTCGGAGTACGTTTATCCATGGAACGCATTTGTTCTGCGATCCCATCCTGAGCCCACTCACTGGCAGCATGATCCCAGAGAAAAATTTCGGGCTACGCATTATCGAGTCGAATGGCAGGCTCTGGTTAACGCATATAAAACCAGCTATATGGTGACAAAAATATGGGCTCTACCTATATATAAAGTGCTGCAGCTAGGCGCTGTGATTACTTTAAAATTTCATTGCTCGATCAATAGCTGCGCTGGAAAATTTAAAAAAGTGTTAAATGAAATCGTGGTTAGCCGCTCATAAATTAGGTATGAATTGCTTGTGCTGAAACAATTTAAAAATATATGGACCTTTCGTGGGTTTATTATAGGAAGTATTCGCAGAGATTTCGAGAGCCGTTACCGGCACTCTATGCTTGGCGCTGTTTGGACTGTTTTGGTCCCGTTATCGACTATTCTGATTTATGTCATCATATTCACGAAGCTAATGAATTCCCGGCTACCGAATGCTACCACGCCTTTTTCCTATAGCATTTTCTTATGTACGGGCATGATAACTTGGAGTCTGTTTGCCGAGATACTCAGTCGCTGCAATGGAATATTTCTTGAGAACGCGAATCTAATAAAGAAATTGAATTTTCCCAGAGTTTGTCTTCCTCTCGCAGCTTTGGGAGGGGCTCTGGTGAACTTTTTCGTCACGCTATCTTTGTTTGTGATTGTAATGGTCTTTTTGGGGAATTATCCCAAGCTAATTTGGTTTAGCGCGATTCCAATTCTGATCATACAGCTAGTGTTTGCAGCTGGTTTGGGCATTATTTTTGGCGTTATAAATGTATTCTTTCGAGACATGGGGCAGTTATTCGGTATCATTATTTCGCTTTGGTTCTGGACCACGCCGATCGTTTATCCTCTAAATATCCTCCCAGATTATGTCGCTTCTTTGGTTTCGTTGAATCCAATGTCAGTTATCGTGACCAGCCTACAAACGATTATAGTCGACGGAGTCAGTCCTCCGCTTCTTCCCTTATTCGTAGTTTTAATTTTGTCTGTGATTACGTGTCTGATCGCACTTCATCTATATAGAAAGCGTGTCGATGAAATGGTGGATGAACTCTGATGGGAAATATAGTCGCACATGAAATTGGCAAAGCGTACCGGGAATATCCAAGTAAATGGAGTCGGTTTTATGAATGGTTCGTTCCATTTTCCAGGAACCAGTTTTCATTGAACTGGATAGTTCGTAATATTAGTTTTGAAATAAAGGCGGGTGAAGCGGTAGCGATTGTGGGGTTTAACGGAGCGGGAAAAAGCACGTTACTAAAAATGATCGCCGGTACATTGTCACCAACTGAAGGGACACTAGTCGCAAATGGTACCGTGGCGGCCTTGCTTGAGCTGGGTATGGGATTTCATGAGCAGTTTACTGGGCGGCAGAATGTATTTATGGCTGGTCAGCTAATGGGGTATTCGCTGCCTCAACTTAAGTCTATGATGCCTCAAATAGAAGCTTTTGCTGAAATTGGAAGCTATATGGATAAACCGCTAAGAACGTATTCTAGCGGAATGCACGTCAGGTTGGCTTTTAGTATAGCGACCGCAACCAGACCTGATATTTTAATCATCGACGAAGCTCTCTCGGTCGGTGATGCCTATTTTCAGCACAAGAGCTTTGAGCGGATTCAACGCTTCAAGAGACAAGGTACTACCTTATTGATAGTAAGCCATGACCGTCACGCAGTTGAAAGTTTGTGCGACAGAGCGATCCTGATCAACGATGGAACGGTTGAGTCTGAAGGCAATACCGGCAAAGTAATGGACTATTACCATGCACTCATGGGAAGCGAAGAAAATCGACAGATTCAGCAGGATGCGTTGCCAGACGGTACCTATAAGACCATTTCAGGGTCGAACGAAGTGTCCGTCATTAATGTATTCATGCTTAATAGCGGCTTAGCAAAGACCGATACTTTTGAGGTCGGGGAAAGCGTGGAGCTTGTCGTTAATTTAAAAACCAATGTACAAGTTGAAAAGCTCATTGTTGGTTTTTTGTTGAAAAACAAATACGGACAAGAAATATATGGAATTAATACGCATCGGTTGGAGCGTCCGTTAACCGACCTGGAGGCGGGTAAATTGCTCAGTTACTCGTTTTCCTTTAGTGCTGCGCTGGGTCCGGGCAATTATTCGGTAAGCATTTCCTTGTCTCGAGAGGATTCTCATGTAGAGAAGAGCTACCAATGGACAGACCGTGCATTCCTGTTTCATGTTATAAACAAATCAAAAGAAAATTTTGTAGGGTGCAACTGGCTAAACGCACGAGCAACCATTAATCAAAAGTAGGTGCACATTTCACGTATGTATAAAATTATAGAAAGGCTATTGAAACAAAGGAAGAGTGTGCCATTACCACTGAAAAATGATGAAGTGCCTCAAATACCTGATTTGGATTTTGAGCCCGAACTTGTAGATGCCACTATGAGCGGCTGGTTCAAGAATACCACGGGAGAGCTATTTGAAGGCTTTCCTATAGCAAAAGATGACACGGTGCTTGATGTGGGTTGCGGTGATGGTGCTTTTATCTCATTTTGTGCCAACCAAGGCGCAAAAGTGATGTTCGCAGATATCGACTCAGAAAAAGTAGAAGAGGCATCTCGTCGACTCAAAGGATCAGCTGCTAGAGAAGTTATTCCCATAGTGTCAGACGCCAATCCTCTGCCTCTGGAGGATTCAGTAGCTTCTAAGGTGGTCGCAATGGAGGTTATTGAGCATGTGGAAGACCCTGCTCGTTTTCTTCGAGAGTTGTACAGAGTTGGAAAGCCTGGAGCGCTGTACTTGATTACTGTGCCAGACCCAGAAGCAGAAAAGGTCCAAAAACACTTCGCTCCGGCAAGCTATTTTCAGCATCCCAATCATATTCGAATAATTGAAAGGTCGGAATTTGATCAGATGGTGACGGATGCAGGTTTCACAATAGAAAGAAGAACTTCTTACGGGTTCTATTGGTCTATGTGGTGGTTCTTTTTTTGGGCATGCAAGCAAGACTTATCGCCACCCTGGCATCCACTCCTCCAAAGCTGGACTAAAACGTGGGGGCTACTTCTACAGACCGAGCAAGGCCCGCAGATAAAAGCGGTTCTCGACCAGCATATGCCTAAGAGCCAGGCAATAATTGCGCGAAAGGAATGAATTTGGGCTCTTGTTGGTTATCGGGCAGCAGAGGGTGCTCTGAGTATGCCTAGTTTAAAAGAACCTGTTATGTTTTTCTTTATAGTGACCTGTTTCCTTGTTTTTTCGCAAGTAAATGAAGAAGTTAAGATTATCCAGCCTGAGAAGGCGCAGGTAGGCTAGGTCGGTGTGATAAGTGTGAAAGCAAAATAGGTTTGTTTGTAAAAAAAGACTTGAGATCGTCCAAGGATAATTGAATACTCTGGGCAGGTGTGGTTTTGTTAAAAGACCTTGTAATTCAATAACTAAAGCCTGTTGACAGGCTTTAGTTCGCGGGGTTAAAGCGCAGGCAAATCCAGGGCTGAGTCGTACACTAAGGTGTGCCGGGATTAGCTTCCTTGACGCGTTTAAATAGGCCTTGACCCACGGCATACGAATCTCTTATCGATTTTCTCAAATTAAATGAATTCCATTACTAATGTGTTCCGGGTTGATGCGCGGCGGCTAGTTAATGTCACTGTTGGTCTAGCAGTTAATGAAATAAGGTGGTAGAGCCAAAATGCGAGGAGATTTTAAACAATCGCGTCCAGTTTTTGTGGGCCATGGGCAGTGCAGTAGTGTGAATGTATCAAGGAAAGGGGTTAATGATCGATTCTGAGTGCCATTTAAAAAGTCAACCCAAGATTGTGATACTGCTGTGCACCTTTAATGGGGAGCGGTTCCTTGAGGAATTGCTTGATTCGCTGGAAAACCAAACCTACACCAACTGGGAAGTTTGGGCGGCGGACGATGAATCTCAGGACAAAACTGCCTCTATCCTTCAATCCTATAAAGAACGATGGCCAGCCGGGCGGCTGTCAATACATATTGGTCCCAGGCAGGGCTTTGTAGCCAATTTTTTGTCGGCGGTGTGTAGGGTTAAAACTGAAGCGGAGTACTACGCGTTTTCAGATCAGGATGATATATGGGAAAAGGATAAACTAGAGCGAGCGGTGCGCTGGATGCGGGGGGTGCCTAACCAACAGCTACCTGCACTTTATTGTTCTCGTACAAAGTTGATTGATTCGAACAACCAGGAAATTGGATTGTCCCCATTATTTCCAAGGCCGCCTAGTTTTGCTAACGCATTAATGCAAAATATTGGTGGTGGTAACACCATGGTTTTTAATCGCGCGGCACGAATATTACTGCACGAAGCGGGTGATGATGTGCCCGTTGCGACGCATGATTGGTGGGTATACATGGTGGTTGCCGGGTGTGGTGGAGTAGTACATTATGACCAGCATCCTGCTCTACGCTATCGGCAGCATAGCGGAAATATAGTCGGAATGAACTCAAATTGGTTAGCTCGTTTAAACCGGGTAAGGATGTATTGGAAAGGTTGTTTCAGGCGTTGGAGTGACAATAATATTATTGCGCTGAGAAGGCTGGAACACAAGTTGACGCCTGAAAATAAAAGGACGCTGGATGCCTTTTCTCAGTCCAGAGAGCTTGGGTTAGTGGGGCGCCTGATCCAGCTCCGAACCAGCGGGCTTTATCGTCAGACCTGGTGGGGTAATCTCGGATTGTATGCTGCTGTCGTTTTTAAGAAAATTTAACTTTTTGCGGTAGGAAGTGAATGGCTCAATACGCATAGTATTTCGTTGGATTTGGATTCCACGTTCGATTTTACGGCTGAATGTTAAAGGCGTTGCTGTTGAAGAAGTAAATAGGTGGTATTTAGAGCGCGTGGCTAATTATTTTGTCACCTCCAAGGAGTGAGCTGCGTGGGCAGTCGATCATCGAGTTAAACCCCTTACCTTTGTCCCTAACACAGACTTCGATTTGCTAAGGATGTCGGATTAATGAATGGCGGGAAAATAAATAAATCGATTGTGGCTATGGAATGCCGGGTTTGCGGTGCTTCTGAGTTTGAGTACAGGCCTGTACTCTGGCCGGGGTTGATTTCAGAGTGGCAGTTATCTTCGCATGAAGTTGAGTACATTAACTGGCAGCAAGGTTGTTTCTGCGTTGGGTGTGGAAATAATCTGAGATCTATCGCGCTTGCAGATGCAATTTGCCGCTCGTTAGGGTTTAGTGGTCCGCTGTCGCAGATCAAAAATTGCACTAAGTTTCGTGAGCTACGGGTGCTTGAGATCAACCCTGCTGGAGGTTTAACGAAATTCTTGGAGGGCTTTCAGGGGCATCGCTTGGTTAACTACCCTGAGTACGACATGTGTGATTTGGCATTGGACTCACAGGCATTTGACTTGGTTGTACATTCGGATACGTTGGAGCATGTGCCAAACCCGCAGCGGGGGCTGTCCGAATGTCGCCGTATTCTCAGGGATGGAGGGGCCTGCATTTATACAGTTCCGATAGTCGTTGATAGGTTGACTCGCTCGCGAGCTGGACTTTCCCCAAGTTTTCATGGTAGGGCTGAGGTTGTCAGTGGCGACCAATTAGTTCATACAGAATTTGGAGCCGATTTTTGGAAAAGTGTGATCCAGGCGGGTTTTAAACAATGTATCTTACACGTCTTTGACTACCCGGCTGCAATGGCTGTGATTGCTCGTGGTTGAGGCTGTACATATTCATAAGTATCAAAAGTATTAGGTAATACCGCGTTTAAATAGCGTGTAGTAACTGGGAGACATTAATGCACCAATCTGCAATGTATTACGGCCAGCGCTTTTTCGAACTATATTGCGCTGACAGAGAGCCAAAGGAATTAACTATTGTCGAAATCGGGTCTCAAGACGTCAATGGCTCGCTCAGAGAGGTTTCCCCTGATGGTGCGCAGTATATCGGTTTAGATTTTGTGGGGGGCAAAGGAGTGGATATCGTGATAGACGATCCTTATCGCCTCCCATTACAAGACGAATCTGCAGACGTTATCGTATCGTCTTCCTGTTTCGAGCATTCCCAGTTTTTCTGGCTCGTTTTCTTAGAGGCGATGCGTGCCCTCAAAAAAGGTGGTGTTCTTTATTTGAACGCACCGAGTAACGGCTTTTATCACCGCTGGCCAGTTGATTGTTGGCGGTTTTACCCTGATTCCGGCCATGCTTTGGCAGCTTGGGCGCAGCGCAACGGGTTCAATGCTAAATTGCTTGAGTCTTTTGTTGGGCAAAGGTCCGATGGGAAGGTTTCAGATGGTGGTGGGTGGAGCGACTTTGTTGCGGTGTTTATTCGAGATGAGAAATACATAACAAAATACCCAAAGCGCATGGTGGATTCTCTCGCCGGTTTTTATAACGGCTATTCGTGTGAGCAGTCCGAAGTTCTAAATTTTGACGAGCTCGGGCCTGATTTTTCTCTAATTGAAGAGCAGGGTGCGGGTCTTTTTAAACTTGAGCAGCAATTGGTCGCTCGCGATGATGAAGCCGCAAGCCTCAGGCAGCAGTCACTTCGTTACAAGGATCAGGTAGCCGGGCTTACGCAGAGGCTGGCGGATTATGGAGATCAAATTAAGGCTCTCGAGCAGAAAATAGTCGATCGTGATCTTCAAATTGAAAATCTCGTTAATGAGACTGTAATTAGGGGGGAATGGGCGCTTAGGCTGAGCGCGGAACTAGAGGATGTGCAAGCGAGACTTGCTGCAATCGTCGAGAGTAAATCATTATACGTAACGAAACCATTGCGCGAACTGCGTCGGTGGTATGATAATCCAGGATACCAGTCCCATCGATACATGAGGGCCGGCACCAAGATGTTGAAGAGGCGGTATCAGTCGTTACCTTTGAGTGCGGTGACCAGGGCGAGACATCGTAACTTATTGTCCAGTGTCGCGCCGAAACTTTTGTTGGTAAGCGGTAGCCCAAGCGGAACCATACCCTCCTTGGCAATTCCTGAGACGTCTTCATTGGCCTCTGTTATTACACCCTCGAAGTCCCGACAGTTTGATATGTCGCAACTTAGGTTCAGAGAAACTGAATCGCCTCTTGTTTCTGTGATCATTCCAGTGTTTGGAAAGATTGAATACACGCTTAGTTGTCTCGAGTCGATCGCTAACAATTTACCTGAAACACCTTTTGAGATCATTGTCGTGGATGATTGTTCTACTGACGAATCCGCTGAGGTGTTGCAGAAAATTCAGGGCATTCGTTTGATATCGAATGCAGTGAACCAGGGGTTTATCCGTAGCTGTAATGTTGGCGCGGAGGCTGCAGTTGGGGAGTATTTGCTATTTTTAAATAATGATACTCAGGTTAATTCTGGATGGTTGGATGCCTTATACCAGACCTTCAGTGATTTTCCGGGTACAGGTTTGGTTGGTTCGAAGTTAGTGTACCCCGATGGTCGTTTACAAGAGGCTGGTGGGATAATTTGGCAGGATGGTAGCGCATGGAATTTTGGCCGTCTGCAGGATCAAGGATTACCCTCGTACAACTACGCCAGAGAAGTGGATTACTGTTCTGGCGCGTCAATCTTGGTTCCGAAAACACTTTTTGAAGAGCTCCTTGGCTTTGATGAGCATTATCTTCCAGCTTATTGTGAGGATTCCGATCTCGCCCTCAAGATTCGTCACAGAGGTTTTCGTGTTATTTATCAACCTATGTCTGTAGTGACGCACTTTGAGGGTATTACATCAGGAACAGATACTGCCCAGGGGACTAAATCTTACCAAACCAGAAACACCCAAAAGCTTTTTAATCGATGGGAAAATCAATTAAAAGTGCATCAAATGCCGGGTGTTGATGTGGACGACGCTAAGGACAGGAGAGCAAAACACCGGGTTTTGGTACTCGATCACTGCACGCCGACTCCGGATCAGGATGCAGGTTCGGTAACAGTATTCAATTTGCTGTTGCTGTTAAGGGAGATGGACTTCCAAGTAACCTTCATCCCTGAGGACAATTTTCTATATATGCCAGGTTATACCACTGAATTGCAGAAGAATGGAATTGAGGTTTTATACGCGCCTTATTTCACGACGGTGGCACAACATGTTAAAGAGTCAGGGAAACGTTACGATCTTGCTTTTCTCTTTAGGCCGGGTGTCGTGGAGCGCCATATTGGCGTCATTAAAAAATACTGCTCTAATGCAAAAGTGCTTTATCACACAGTCGACTTGCACTATCTGCGAATGCAACGAGAAGCAGAATTACAACAAGACAATAGCAAGTTAAAACTGGCAAGTGAAATGAAGCAGCGAGAATTGCTAGCTGTTCGCTCCTGTGATGCCTCTATTGTTCATAGTACAGCTGAGTTGGAATTGCTAAGGCCCGAATTACCCATGACACGTTTGCACGTGTTCCCACTGATACTGGATGTCAGAGGAACCGAAATGAGTTTCGATGACCGGCGTGATTTGATTTTTGTTGGTGGCTATCAGCATGCGCCAAACGCAGATGCAGTTAAATATATGGTGGATGAAATAATGCCGCTATTGCGTTATATGCTTCCTGGAGTCAGATTCTATGCGGTAGGCAGTCAGCCTCCGGAATATATCCAAAGCCTAGCTTGCGAGGATGTGATCGTTACAGGTTTTGTCGAAGATCTTAGTGAAGTTTTGGATAAAATGCGAGTATCTGTCGCGCCGTTGCGCTTTGGTGCTGGTATAAAAGGAAAGATCGGTTCCGCAATGGCTTCGGGGTTGCCTGTCGTTACTACTTCCCTTGGTGCAGAGGGCATGTCTTTATCCCATGGCGAAAATGTGCTGATTGCCGATGGATCGAAAAGCTTTGCGGAAGCTGTTGTTCGTTTATATCAGGATAGCGACTTGTGGAAAGAATTAAGTGAGGGGGGGGTTGAATTTTCAAATCAGGCTTGGGGAGCAGAATCCGCGTGGAACACTTTAGTTTCCATCTTGTCAGACCTAGAGTTGAAGATAGATGAAAGTTCATACCCCATTAAATTATATAAAGCGGCGGAAGCAAAAAAATCAGCCATTGAAAAGCGAAGTATTCCCAAGCTTGAACCAGTGCTTGTCGCTCGTAACCGGGCTGAATATGAGAGCGGATTAAAGTTGCATCAAAACCGACTTTCAGATATCCAGGCCGTCGGGGCGCAATTGACTGAATCTACTACAGCTGACGCCTTTACTGTAGAAGGTGAATGTGTTCCTTGTAACAAAAAAGTCCCATTCTTGATAGATATGCAATCCGGGGGGCAGGTTGTTGCGGGGAAGCGTGAGCCAAATTGGAGGGAGCGAGTTGTTTGTCCCTCTTGCCAAATGAATAATCGACAACGCCTGATTGCGACTTTGGTTGACCAATATTTGAGTGGACAGCCCAGTAAAAAAATCTATTTTATGGAACAGGTTACTCCCATCTATCAGTGGGCTCTAAATACTTTTTCTGAGCACGAAATCTTCGGTAGTGAGTATCTCGGATACGAATATCCAGGTGGTAAGGTGATTCGAGGCATTAGGCATGAAGATATAGAAAATCTCAGTTTTCCTGATGAATCCTTGGATTTGATTGTGAGTAATGATGTGTTCGAGCATGTTCCTCATCCGGCGCAGGCGTTCGCTGAGTGCGCGCGCGCATTGAAACCGAGTGGTATCATGTTAGCAACCATCCCTTTTCACCAAGACATAGACGAGTCTGTACATCGATCCAAAATATTAAATGGAAAGCTTACCCATATTTTGCCACCCGCGTACCACGGTAACCCTGTGTCATCCGATGGCTCGCTTGTCTTTACGGATTTCGGGTGGAGTATACTGCCTGAAATGAGGGCCGCGGGATTTTCAGAAGTCGAAGTTAAGATCTATGCGTCGGCTGAATACGGGCATTTAGGAGCCGCACAGATCATTTTTTATGGAAAAAAATGTGGAAAGAACGTGGTAACTGATAATGTCGAGCGCAATACGGCAGCTAATTTCTAAGTAGAGTAAAGTATCGCTAATGCTTCGTAACTTGTGTCGCAAACTGCGTGCAACATACTTGTTTAGTGGCATTTAAATAATAAGATCTACAAAGATGGAATGAATACTGGTTTTCGATAATCCCGCGAGAACGATAGGGAATAAGATTAGTAAACTAAACTAGGTCTGAGTTTTTATGAAGATTAAACCCGAATTATTAATTGTTGGTGCTACTGGTTATATAGGGCGTGAGCTTTTTGGTCGAGCAAAGATCGGTCATAAAGTTGCCGGAACATCAACTAACGGTTGCGCAGATACCATAGCGTTAAAATTGGAATCGGTGTTGGATTTTGATTTTGATAGGTCTTTGTTATCACCTTCTACGGTATTAATTATCACTGCGGCAATATCCTCGCCTGATATTTGTGCGAACCAAAAAGACTTTGCATGGTCGGTCAATGTTGATGGGGCAGCCAAACTGATTACGTGTGCTTTGGATGCTGGAGCACGTGTAATCTTTTTTTCCAGTGATACCGTATACGGTGAGCGTGATGATGTCTTTTCGGAAGATGCTCACTGTCACCCAGCGGGTGAATATGCTTTCATGAAAAACGAGATTGAAAGGCGATTTACTAACAATCCACTGTTTAAAACTGTCCGGCTGTCTTATGTCTTTTCCCGAGCAGATAAATTCACAAAATATCTTGTTCAATCCGCTAAAGCCGATGTGGAAGTTGAAATATTTCATCCTTTCTATCGATCTATAGTATATCGCACCGATGTTATCGAAGGGGCCTTAGCATTAGCAGATCGATGGGAAGAGTTTCCGCAGGGAGTCATAAATTTTGGTGGGCCAGAAGTTATTTCCCGGGTTGAGTTTGCCGAGTGTCTCCAGCGTACCGCGCTGCGGGAATTGAAATTTCAAGTTGTTGAGCCGGACTCAGAATTCTTTGAGAATAGGCCTCGTAACATTGCTATGGCATCACCTATATTGAAAGACCTTTTAGGGCGCGAGCCACACACTTTAGAAGAGGCTATCGGAATTGAATTTGGGATGAGTAATGTTAGTCAATCTAAGCAGGGGGAAGTTAAGTGAGCAAAAAGTTACTTATTACAGGCATTACGGGCCAAGTAGGCTCACAACTTGCTGACTATGTTCTCGAAAATACGGATTATTCGGTTGTTGGTATGATGCGTTGGCAGGAGCCCATCGATAATCTTTATCATTTGACAGATCGTATTAATAGAAAAGATCGTATTGATCTTTTCTACGCTGATCTGAACGATTATGCCGCGATTGCTAGAATGTTTTCCGATATTCGTCCTGACTTTGTATCCCACCTTGCAGCTCAATCTTATCCGAAGACGTCCTTCAACTCTCCAATCGAGACTTTGCAGACCAATGTAATTGGTACAGCAACGCTACTCGAAGTGATACGCCAGTTGAGGGAGGCCGATGGCTACGATCCCGTGATTCATATTTGCTCCTCCAGCGAAGTTTATGGGCGAGCAAAGCATGGAGTGCCATTGACGGAAGACACACCGTTTCACGGAGCTAGCCCTTATAGTATTAGTAAAATAGGTACAGACTATTTGGGTCGTTTTTATGGTGAGGCCTACGACATGCGTACATTCATGACCAGAATGGGTACTCATTCTGGTCCTAGACGTAGCGATGTATTTTTCGAAAGCACCGTAGCAAAACAAATCGCTTTAATTGAAGCTGGCTATCAAGAGCCGGTCATAAAAGTGGGCAACCTGTCGAGCACGCGGACATTTCAGGATGCCCGCGATGCAGTGAAGGCTTATTTTTTATTGCTTGAAGCTAGTGCAAGCGGAAATATTAAATGTGGGGATCATTTTAATATTGCCGGTGAAGAAGCATTCCAGCTGCCCGAGGTGATTGAAATCTTGCTGGAAATGAGCACTTGCAAGAATATTCGAGTGGAAACAGATGAAACGAGGCTTCGTCCAATCGATGCAGACTACCAGATGTTTGATAATGCGAAGATTCGAGCAGCTATAAACTGGAAGCCTGAGATACCGGCCCGGCAAATGTTCCAGGATTTATTGAGTCACTGGAGAGACGAAGTTTCAAAAGGGAAAATCCCTCTTAACCGATAACTGGAGCGAGATTAATGGGTACAACAATCAGAGCTCGTGCGCCCTTGCGCCTCGGGCTCGCCGGAGGTGGCACAGACGTATCTCCCTATTGTGACATACACGGTGGTATGGCCCTTAACGCCGCCATTGATCGTTATGCTTATGCAGTGATAAAAACTTTAGACGTGCCGGAAGTACGCCTAGTTGCAACAGATCAGCAAGTTACGAATATTTGGCAGATAGATGGTGAAACTCCAATATTGAGTGATGGCAGTAAGCTACATTGCGCGGTATATAACCATATGGTTGAGCATTTCAATAATGGTGAACCCATCCCGTTAGAACTAAGTACATACTGCGATGCGCCAGCCGGCTCTGGACTTGGCTCGTCTTCAACTCTAGTTGTGGCTATGATTCGGGCGTTTGTCGAGTTGATGAATCTTCCGATGGATGATTACATGATTGCGCAGTTGGCTTATAAGATCGAACGTGTGGATTGTCAGCTCCAGGGTGGGAGGCAGGACCAGTATTCAGCGACATTCGGAGGGTTTAATTTCATGGAATTTTATGAAAATGAACGTGCAATTATTAATCCGTTGCGTATAAAAAACTGGATATTATGTGAGCTCGAGGCATCCCTGGTTCTTTTTTTTACCGGTATTTCAAGGGAGTCTGCGCAAATAATTGCGGATCAAAGTAATAATGTTAAATCTGGCTCGGTCGATACAATTCAAGCTATGCATGGAATCAAGCGCGAGGCATTAGTGATGAAAGAATGTCTGTTGCGTGGCGATTTTGATGGTTTCGTAGAGTCTCTGCACCTTGGGTGGGAAAATAAAAAGCGCTCGGCAATTTCAGTATCAAACCCCTTTATTGATGACATTTACGACGCGGCAATGAATTCCGGTGCATTAGGTGGAAAAGTGTCTGGTGCGGGCGGGGGTGGCTTCATGTTGTTTTTCGTTCCAAGCGAACGACGGATGGACGTGATCCGCACACTAAATACGTTCAATGGGCAGGTTCGGAACTGCCACTTCACCAAGCATGGCTGTCAGGCATGGAGGCTTTGAATTCCTCGTTAGCTGATAGTGCCAAGGAAAGAGTTTAAACATGAGAAATTATATAATCGATCAGATTTCTGAATCGCAGTTAATTATGAGCGCGATGTTAGACTGCGAAGAGCTAATCTCCAAATTGGAGCTAGTTGCAGAAGCATGCATTCAGTGTATGCGTAATGGCGGTAAAGTACTGTTGGCGGGAAACGGTGGTAGCGCAGCTGACGCCCAGCATATTGCAGGTGAGTTTGTAAGTCGTTTTGCTTTTGATAGACCGGGACTGCCTGCTATTGCGTTAACAACGGATACCTCTATTCTGACTGCTATAGGGAATGATTACGGTTACGAAAATCTTTTCGCAAGGCAGGTTCAGGCCCATGGTCAGGCAGGAGATCTGTTTCTAGGGTACTCCACTTCGGGCAAGTCCCCAAATATACTATCAGCCTTTAAAGAGGCTCGGGAGCGAGGTTTGATCTGTGTTGGTTTAGCGGGTAATCGAGGTGGTCCGATGAGAGAACTGTGCGATTATTTATTGGAAGTTCCTTCGAGTGATACCCCCAAGATTCAAGAGGGGCATTTAGTGCTAGGACACATTTTATGTGGATTAGTTGAGAATGCAATGTTTAAGGCTCTGACCTGATGCTCGAAGCTATTGTTTTGGCTGGAGGATTTGGTACTCGATTGAGGGAGTTAGTACCTGATACTCCAAAGCCAATGGCCCTCGTGGCGGGCAGGCCATTCCTTGACATACTTCTGACCGCGCTTGCCAATAAAGGATTCGGTAGGGTTATTCTATCTCTCGGCTATAAAGCTGAAGAAATATCTGATTATTTTGGTCAACGCTTTTGTGGCTTAGAGCTTGTTTATGTCGTGGAAACAGACCCATTAGGAACGGGTGGCGCTGTGCGATTAGCTATGGAGCAATGTACGCAGGATCACGTTTTTGTATTTAATGGTGATACATATTTAGATCTGGAGGTAGACGCTGTCGAGAGTCAATGGCAGAGAACAAGGCGTCCGATTATTGTGGCGAGACAGGTCTCAGAGACAGAGCGTTATGGGCGATTGGCGATTGATGGTGATTTGGTAGTGGGGTTTAATGAAAAAGGGATATGTGGGGAAGGCCATATCAATGCCGGCTGCTATCTGTTTGCTACCGGTCAACTCGGCGAGTTTGCCTTAGATCAACCATTTTCTTTAGAGTTAGACTATCTTTCCAGGGCGGTCAAAAAGCACAAATTTGGTGTTCATGTGACTGCTGGCCAGTTTATCGATATAGGTGTTCCGGCCGACTATTTGCGTGCCCAGAGTGAGCTGCTTGGGCGATGAATGATTTATCAAGACCTGCTCTTTTTTTGGATCGTGATGGCGTTATAAACGTAGATTATGCTTATGTTTACCGTAAAGAAGATTTTCATTTCATCGATGGTATATTTGAATTGGTAGTCACCGCAAACGAATTGGGTTTTGTGGTTGTTGTTATAACCAACCAGGCTGGTATAGGGAGAGGATACTACTCTGAAAGTGATTTCAAAGAATTGACGGTTTGGATGTGTAGTCAATTTAGCGGACACGGAGCAAAAATTGATGAAGTCTATTATTGCCCCTACCATCCTGAGCATGGCGTTGGTAAATATCTGAGGAACAGTAGCTATCGGAAACCTGCGCCAGGTATGTTGTTGCAGGCTGAAAAAGAGCTTGGATTGGACTTGGCGAAATCGATTGTGGTGGGCGATAAGTTAACAGATATCCAGGCTGGGCAGAAAGCAGGAGTGGGGCATCTGTTTCATTTCGGAGGGGAATGCTCCGCCGCAGTTTGCGTCGATCAGTTACGGGATATTATTCCATACTTGCATAGTATTGTGGGTACTTCATGACGTGTTTTAATTCGGCAGCCTTGTTTCCTGAACTCATGGAGGCGTTAATTTTTGAGTGTTAATTTGTGTTTTCCGGGTGGTATGTACTGAAGAAGTCTTCTAGTGTTTAGGCCTTATAAGCAAGGGCGCGTCGAGGTTAAATAGACTGGTATTGGGATCGTATGGAAGTATTAAAGAAAATTGCTGCGAATAGAAAAATGATAATAAAGAGTGTTTATATCTACTTTGTGTTAGCGGTGATCGGTCGATGCGGCTAATTAATTGCATCGAGTTAATAGTTTATAAGTGCTACACAGATATTAAGGCGGAGTCGTCTCGATCATATCTCGGGTTGGTATGGTGGGTAGTCGAGCCGATTATGTATCTCCTGGCTTTTTATCTTCTTTTTGTTGTCATTTTGCAACGAGGAGGGCCTGGATTTGTGGAAAGCTTTCTTTGCGGCGCGGTTGTTTGGAAATGGTTCGATAGTGGGGTGAAGGCGGGTTCCATGTCTATAAGTACTCATCAAGGCCTTCTGCAGCAAGTTTATATACCGAAGTTTATATTTCCTATTATTGCAGTGATGGGGAGTACCGCTCGGTTCGTTCCTGTTTTTATTGTGCTTTGTATCTTTCTGATGTTTATGGGGTATTCACCGAACCATTATTGGCTCGCAATACCCGCATTGATGATCGTTCAATTTTTATTTGTGCTATCTATAGCAATGATTGTTGCAATGATCACCCCTTTCGTTCCAGACGTGAAAGTGATTATTGATAATGGGATGATGCTGCTTTTTTTCATCTCCGGCATATTTTTCAGTATTGATGACGTGCATGAACCCATCAGGAGTTATCTGCTTTGGAACCCCATGGCATTTCTGATTGACGAATATCGCAGTATTTTGCTTGGTGCATCATGGCCTGATTGGGCGCATCTCGCAATGATTATGCTTTTATCCTCTTTAATTGGAGTTGGTGGTTTATATCTATTGAATAAACTCGACCATAAATTTGGGAAGGTAAAGTTTTAATGACTGGTGATGTGGTGCTTGAATTGAAAAATGTCACTGTTTCCTACCGAGTCAAAAGCGGGGCCTTCCGTTGGGCAAAATACACGCCATTACAGGAAGCTAATCTGCAATTGCGGCGAGGAGAGACCGTTGGTGTAATAGGGCGCAATGGTGCGGGTAAAAGCACGCTTCTGCGTTTGCTCGCTGGTATTATTTTGCCGGACAGTGGCGCAGTTATAAATAATAACGTGCGTGTTTCCTTGCTTGCGCTTGGGGTCGGCTTTCTACCCCATTTGACCGGTAGGGAAAATTCGATACTGAGTGGAATGTTAATGGGTTTGCGAAGAATGGAGATTATAGCTCGCATGGATAGAATCGTTGAGTTTTCCGATCTCGGAGACTTTATTGATAGACCGTTGCATACGTACTCATCGGGAATGAGAGCTAGGCTTGGTTTTTCTACTGCAATTCAGGTCGACCCTGATGTTTTGTTGGTGGATGAAATTCTTGGGGTTGGAGATGAGGATTTCAGAAAACGATCTTCAGCAGAAATGAAGCGGCTAATTAGGTCGGAGAAAACGGTGGTTCTTGTTTCTCACTCTGCTCCTGTAATAAAAGAATTGTGTTCAGTAGGGGTATGGGTGAATGATGGTTTAGTAACAGTATATGATTCCGTTGATGAAGCATTTAGTGATTATCATAAGTGATGGCTGAGTAGGTAAAATGATAGAGAATATGCATGGTACGAATTCTGAAACCGGACCTATATTTATTGTGGGGTCTGGAAGGTCGGGGACAAGTGTACTTACTTGGTCTCTCGGACAGCACCCCAATGTTTTGCCGCTGCCAGAGACGCATTGGATAGCTAGATTAACCGTTCATATGCGGCAATTGTTTCAGTTTGGGACATCACAAGGTCAATATACTCACTTAGGTGCCCTTGACTGGAATGAAGACGACTTTTTCAGAGAGTTTGGGCATTTTGTAAATCAATTCGTAGTAAATACCAGGGAACCCAGGCTTAGGTATATTCGTAAAATGACCGCACAGAAATTGGGCTTAACGTTAGAGGAAGTCCTCGAACTTGAGAAACAGGGCAAGCTAAGCCCAGATGTGAATCTGGTAACGGCTAAGAATTACCAGCTTGTGAGGTCGAGTGTCGATCCTAAGTGTCGTTGGGTGGATGGGACTCCTGAGAATACGCACTACATGTTTAGTTTGGCTCGCGCCTTTCCCAATGCTAAGTTTATACATTTGCTACGTAATCCCAATAGTGTCGCGAGATCGCTAATGGGGTTTTCTAGTGTGGGTGCGGGCGGAATTGATCATACTGAGCAAGAAGCATATTCTGCATGGATGAAGTATGTGCATTCTGCTGTTAAAGGAGAGGAGGCATTGGGGCCGGATCGGGTTCTGCGCGTGATATACGAAGATTTAATCGAAGATCCAGAAGCCATGTTAAAAAAATGTTTTAGCTTCTTTGGTGAAGATTTCGTAAGTGCAACTGTGTTGCCTTTTAACGAAAAAATTAATAGTTCCTCTTCTAGCTATAAGGAAAAATACGAAACTGTCACTGAAGCTAGCAGGGAGGCAAATAAGTTTTATAATAAAATTATGAAAGAAGGCCAGTCTAAACGGGTGAAGGACAAATCACTGAAAGAATTAACCGAGAATTACCAGAATTATGCAAACTGTATTCATCAGTTGTAATTTGGCTTTCGATCTAAGCGCTTCAGTCTTTGTACTTGTTTACAGAGCCTAATTGCGAAAAAATTAGGATTTATGCTTTGATTGAAGTGTCGATAGTTAGTCATGGCCATGGTCAAATGGTTGATAAGCTTGTATGCCAGGTTTTGCAGTTTTCAAATGTTTCAAAAATTATTCTGACCCAGAATATTCCGGAGTATACTGAGTACGCTGATAATTCCCGAGTTAGAGTTATAAGGAATTTACACCCCAAAGGGTTTGGGCACAATCACAACAGGGCTGCTAGCGGAGTGAGTAGTCCTTTTTTCTGCATACTCAATCCGGATATTGAGTTTAAAGAGGATCCCTTCCCGATGTTGTTGCGCAGTAAGCGCATAACAAATTCGAGTGTGATTGCTCCGATGATTATTAACGCTGACAGAGAAATAGAAGATAGCGTGCGATATTTTCCTGGCTTCTTCAGTTTGATCGAAAAGGTCATGGGAATCAATGATGGCTCCTACCAAGTGAGTGGCAGTAATGTTCCATTCGCACCGGACTGGATTGCTGGAATGTTTATGCTGTTTGACATAGCCTCCTTTCATGAGGTCGGTGGATTTGATGAGGGTTTCTTTTTGTATTATGAAGATGTTGATCTCTGTGCTCGGCTATGGAAGCGAAGATTAAAAGTTGCTTATGACCCAAGCGTATCTGTTATCCATAATGCGCAGCGGAGTAGCAGGCGGAACATTAGGTATATGTTCTGGCATGCATCAAGCATGATGAGGTATTTCATCAAGCATTGGGGGCGTCTGCCGAATGTTGGTGAAATTTGATTTTCCGGGTCTCGTTCGCTAGATGTCTCGTTGTTTTGTTTCTGGAGGATCGGGCTTTATTGGGAGTCACTTGGTTGCGGAATTGGAAGCGTCACTAGTGGACGTTTGCTTTTCAACGCGAAGAAAGGTGGTATCTGAGTTTTCCAGGACAAGGATTCAGCTTAATCATGGTGTCGATAGTGTACCCGATCGCTTGCTGGAAGGGGTTGACACTGTTTTTCACCTGGCTAACGTTGCGCACACCAACCTTTCACTGAATGAAAATTATTTGTATGAACAGGTGAACGTAAAAGGTACACGTGATTTACTAGATGCAGCAATCAGGTCTAAAGTTAGCAAATTTATTTATGTCAGTAGCATCAAAGCGGGCGGGCAACCAAAAGACCTATATGGCATAACAAAGCAGAGAGCTGAGCAATTAGTACTTAGTTATGGAATAAAGCATGGTTTACACGTTGTAGTGTTACGACCTTCGCTGGTGTATGGAGTCCGAGTGAAGGGAAATTTGTATTCCCTCATTAGCGGGATTGTCGAACGGCGACTTCCTTGGAGGTGGGTACGGCTGCCGGAGTTTGGCAATGTCCGGTCCATGGTGTCGGTTCAGGACGTGGTCTCTGCAATGTTGCTATCGGCATCAGATCGAGCAGCGAACGGAAAAATCTACATATTGTCTGACGGGGAACCTTATACGCCCTGCAGTCTTCAGAATTCAGTTTATGAAGCCGCTGGGCTAAAACTGCCAAGTTGGGTTATTCCCAGATGGGTGTTTTCTGTATCTGCGATTGCCGGTCAGGTGGTGCAGAATGTGACCGGAATTGCAATGCCTTATAATTACTCTGTGTACGAAAAGCTGAGCTCTGCGGCAGAGTTTGATGCGTCAGACATCCGATCGGAGCTTGGTTGGCAACCGAAGTATAACTTTTATTCTCAGTTGCCTTCTATGATTGACGGCCTGTTACTTTAGGCTTACTGAGGTTTCGTGCTTTAATATCGCATGAGTTTTTCTTTCTATCTTTTAGCACCCATCTTTATCAGCTCCTGGCTGATCGCTCGCGTGGTATGCCATCGTGCGGCTTCACTTAGGTTGGTTCAGCTACCAAATGGTCGTAGTTCCCATAAAGACATTACCCCGCACGGTGGTGGTTTGGGGTTCGTTCTGGTAGCGACTCTATTCAGCTTTTTCGGCGGATTGGAATCCTATTCGGTGTTGTTTTGCCTAGCGTCGATACTGGCTGCTTTGGGTTTGTGGGACGATATTCGGCACGTTCCCGCCTGGCTTCGATTTATTATACAAGCCACGGTTATGGTACTTTTCCTTTCCTGGTTGGGCTATTTACCTGCCCTCCATTTTCATGGTTTGGAGTTGGATGGTTGGCCTCTCATGATAGCGGTGGGCATTGTCGGCTTATGGTGGGTCAATTTATTCAATTTTATGGACGGCATTGACGGTATTGCTTGTGTTCAGGCTGTATCGACCTTGTTGTTGGCGTTAATTTTAATGACGACTTCGGGGCGCGCGTGGCTGGAAGCTCCTCTCCTTCAGGTCATGCTGGTTGTGGTAGCTGCTGTGGCGGGGTTTCTAGTCGTGAATTGGCCCCCCGCACGAATCTTCATGGGGGATACCGGTAGCACCTGGCTTGCGTTTATAATCTTGGCACTGGCGTTGTTCTCGGTGAAGCAGGATTGGCTGGCTTATTCTGTGTGGATGATCTTAACTTCTTTGTTCGTGCTGGATGCCTCAATAACGTTGTTTACTCGGTTGCTGAGGGGGCATAAATTTTATGAAGCCCATCGCTGCCATGCCTACCAAAAGTTAGCGAGACGATTTCAGCAGCGTTTTACGCTTAGAATGGGTGAGCGGGAAGCGCGAGCAAGAGCTCATCTCAAGGTAAGCCTGTTGGTCGTGGTAGTGAACGTTATGTGGTTGTTTCCATTGGCTTGGCTATCTATGAACACGGTTGAGTGGGGTATTTGGTTTGTATTTTTGGCTTGGCTTCCTCTTTGCATAGTTATAATAAGGGTGGGGGCAGGACGCCCTGACACAGTATGACAAGATTAAGTTTTGGCCTTATTAGAGATTTTGGGTATATTGCTACTCAGTTTATAAGGTTATTGCAATAGAGGGTGAAAATGGATTTGTTCGATAGGCAGGCTTAGGTATTTATGCTAAAGAAACTGGGATCAATGCCTCGTAATTATAAGCGCATGCTTCTACTCGCCTCAGACGCCCTGGCTATTCCGTTTGCCTACTGGTTGGCATTCAATCTGAGGTTGGATTTCCAGCATTTTGCTTTGCATGATGGTGAATGGTTGGTGGTAATTCTTACAACTGCTGCCACAATGCTGGTCTTTATTCGCACAGGTCTATACCGAGCTGTTATACGCTACATTGGTATTCACGCGGGGTTAACGGTTTTTAAGGGTGCTCTGGCCTCTGCAATCTTTATGACCTGCTTGAGCTTTTTGTTTCAAGTATGGTTGCCTCGTTCGGTTCCGTTTATCTATTTTGTTTTGGTTTTGCTGTTGGTTGGAGGGGGGCGTTTTCTGCTCAGGCACTGGATGTTCGCTTCTCAAACCAGCATCCGGCGGCGGGTTGCAGTTTATGGGGCCGGGGCTGCTGGTTCGCGGGTGATGCTATCTCTAATTAATTCGCAAGATTACCGCCCTGTGCTCTTTATTGATGATGATCCCGAGCGGGCAGGAAGAGTCATCAGTGGCGTGGAAGTGGTGAGCCGGGAGTGGTTTCTTGGCCAGTACCAAAAAATGGGAATAAAAGATGTTCTGCTGGCTATGCCGGGTGTTTCCCGATCGCGGCGACGGGAAATTATTGAGTCACTATCCCATTTGCCGGTTCGAGTGCATAGTATCCCGGATTTGGGAGATTTGATGTCGGGTCGAGCGCGGCTTGAAGAGATTCGCGATGTTCAGATCGAGGATTTGCTGGGGCGTGATGAGGTGGCGCCCAACAAAGCGCTGATGCACGCCAATATTCGCGATAAAGTAGTATTAGTGACGGGTGCTGGGGGGTCGATAGGCGCGGAATTGTGCCGCCAGATATTGAAGCAGAAGCCTCGTAAGCTAGTGCTTTTGGATCTATCAGAATATAGCTTATATCGTATCCACAGGGAGCTGGAAGAATCCGGCGCTATACCGGCTAGTGAGCGTGCTCTAGTTCCAGTTCTGGGTTCTGTTCTGGATCGGAAGTTGCTCGGAGCGGTGCTGAGGAGTTTTCGTGTTCAGACTATTTATCATGCTGCCGCGTATAAACATGTACCGATGGTGGAGCATAATCTGGTTGCTGGGCTACGCAATAACCTGTTCGGCACAGTCAATGTTGCTGGCCTCGCAAGCGAGTCAGGCGTAGAAGCTTGCATTCTTATTTCAACTGATAAAGCGGTCCGGCCAACCAGCATTATGGGGGCTAGTAAGCGCCTTGCAGAGATGGTCTTTCAGATCCAGCATTCCCTAAAGAATAACTCTAAAAGTCGTACCCGGTTCGGCATTGTACGCTTTGGTAACGTATTGGGTTCTTCAGGCTCGGTAATTCCACTGTTTCAGGAACAGATTGCGAAAGGTGGCCCAGTGACGGTGACCCACGCTGATATGGTTCGCTATTTCATGACCATTCCTGAAGCCGCCCAGCTCGTAATTCAGGCCGGGGCAATGGCGCAAGGTGGAGAAGTGTTTGTATTGGATATGGGGGAACCTGTGAAGATCGCTGCGATGGCCCGTAAAATGATTGCATTGACAGGGCTTTCGGTTAAAGAGGGTGACAACGAGGGCGATATCGAGATCGCCTACAGTGGGTTGAGGCCTGGTGAAAAGTTGTACGAAGAGCTGCTCATTGGTGAAAACGATATGCCGACCAGCCACCCAAGGGTCATGCAGGCTCAGGAAATCATGATAGAAGCTGCGGAGTTGAATGGGCTGCTGGATGAGCTGCAGGCTCTGTTTGAAACCGGTGACTGTGAAGCAATTCGTGATTTACTCATGCGTGCGCCGCTGGGTTATGCTCCTCAAGGTAAGGTGGAAGATTTACTATGGGAGAGCAATTTGGCTGGAGCGACCGATAGGTCGGCTGAGTCGAGGCAGGGGCGGGTTGTTGCATTGGATTCACGTAAAGAAGTGGTTAATTGAGTTGCTTTGAAAATTCGTCCGTCATTCTGTAACGTTTTCCTATAATTCGGAGGCTCCATCAGCTGAAAATAATCTCGTGCTCGCCATATCGTATTTGGGGTTGGTAAGCCAAACTATTTCCGGCTACCCGGTTTTCGCCGGCCTGGCTTGCGAGGTTTGGCTGAAGATTTTCCGATGGCATTACCTGATCTAGCCCTTCCGCTCGTGTTCGCTACTTTTTTCGGGCCGGACTTGGTCGCTCCTGACTTCAGCTTTGCATTCCCAGTGGGAGGCACTTTACTCTGTGCGGTTTTGTGACTCTTCTGGGCTGCCTTCTTCCCCGGAGATGCCGCTGCACTATTATCCGATGTCGCAATCGCCTCCCGGATACCCGCCATTTCCTTATCAGTCAGATTACGCCACTGACCCGATTTCAACGTGCCCAACTTTACCGACATAATCCGCACGCGCTTTAACTTAACCACCTCATAGCCCAAATATTCACACATTCTGCGGATCTGCCGGTTTAAGCCTTGCGTTAGAATGATTTTGAAACTCAGCGCGCTTTGCATTACGACTTTACACGGTTTGGTTCGTGTCCCCAGGATTGGTATCCCGCTTGACATTTTTTCAACAAATTGACCTGATATCGGCTTATTCACCGTTACTACGTATTCTTTTTCGTGAGCATTACCAACGCGCAGAATCTTATTAACGATATCGCCATCGCTGGTTAAAAAAATCAAACCTTCGGAGGGGTTGTCCAGGCGTCCGACTGGGAAAACACGTTCCTTATGGCGAACTGCATCAATAATGTTGCCTGCCACGTTTTGGTCTGTTGTGCAGGTAATACCGACGGGTTTATTGTAGGCAATATAAACCCGGTCCGACTTGTTATCCGGGACATTTTTGATTTTTTGCCAACCCACTTTTACGGTGTCACCGGGCATCACTCGTGTGCCTAGTCCAGCAACGCTACCGTTTACCGTTACCGCACCTTCTCCAATATGTGCGTCCGCTTCGCGACGGGAGCAATAGCCTGAATCGCTGATGAATTTGTTCAGGCGGATGCCGTCGCCAGAGGTCACTGATTTCGCCACGAAAAATTCACTTGGGTCCGATGGATAGAGAAGATCGTTGTAATCACTTAATTTGCGCCTGCATTTTCTCGTTTTTAAGCCCTGGATAGTGCTTCGATTTATCTTGCTCATACTGAAGCGCAAGCCCGGAAATTTTTCCTCCGCTACCGGTGGCAATCCAGCGTTTGACCCTGCCAGCATCCCCTAGCGGGGTGCGTTTGCCAAAGGAGTCCAGAAACACCATGGCCACTTCTTTCCCTTCGATTTTGCTTACCATCACAAGGCAACGTCCGGCTTCGGTGATGTATCCGGTTTTGCTCAGTTCAACCTGCCAGCGGCTGCTGTGAACGAGGCTATTGGTGTTGCCGTAACCAAGCACATACCGGGGCTTACGAAACCGGGCGGTAAAAACGGGAGTCGTCGAGTATTCACCAATGATTTTCTTTGCTGCCACAGCTTTAGTCAGTTTGATCATATCCGCCGCTGTTGAAACGTTCCCTACCGACAAACCGCTGGCATCCACAAAGGTGCTGTCCAGCATGCCCAGCTCATGAGCTTTCACATTCATCTGGATAACAAAAGCCGTGACGCCACCGGGGTAGCTTTGTGCTAGCGTGTATGCTGCCAGATTCTCCGAAGACATTAATGCGATTCTGAGTAAGTCCTTGCGCTTCAATTGCGATGTGATGCGCATACGGGAGTAAGCGTTCTTGCTGGTCTCGCGATCCGGTTTGGGGATCTCAACCCATTCTTCCAGGCTTTGCCCGCTTTCCAATACCACCAGAGCGGTCATTAGTTTGGTTAGGGATGCAATAGGCGCTATCCAGTCGTCGTGCTTAGCAAACAGCGGTTTGCCACTCTTCAGTTCTACCACCGAGGCTTTTACCGCAGCCAGATTCAGGTCGTTGCGCTTGATATTTGCGTCGGCAGAAAAGGCTGTAGGGGCGAAGAAGGAGAGAGTAGCCAGAATAAGAACAATGAGCGATTTATAGACCACGGGACTCTTATTTTTGTTGGGTGATAGGCCGAATATTCCGATGTATTCAGCTGAATTTCAACCCAAACAGGATATTTGTTTCCCGGTCGGGCATGTGGGAAACTCAGGCTTTGTTTTTACCTGGAGGGAATAACCATGTATATCGCTATGAACCGCTTCCGTATAACCAAAGGCCGTGAGCAGGATTTTATCAACGTGTGGAAAAACCGCGACTCCCACCTGGAGACGGTTCCGGGGTTCAAAAAATTCAATTTGCTGCAAGGCGCTACCGGTGAAGAGGAAACCCTGTTTGCTTCCCATTCGGAGTGGGAATCCGAAGAAGCGTTCCGCAACTGGACCAAATCAGACGCTTTTCGTCTTGCTCATGCTAATGCCGGCGATACGAAGGGGATCTATTTGGGACACCCGGAATTTGAGGGCTTCGCGTCAGTGTTGTAGCAAGCTGTTAGGCGGGAGCGGCAGGCAGAGCCGCTCCCGGGTACCGAAGCCCATGTCATTTAATAAAATTGAAGAGTAAAGAGTTACAGAGCGATTGTTGGTGTTGTCGCCTCAGTCCGCCTTTTGGTTCGCCAGGATCTGACAGTTAACGCTGTCCAGAATCAGGTCAAGTCCGTTGATGAAGGCACGGCGACTGTCTTGCATGTCCTCTATCATGGCCTGGCCGCACATTAACAACCACGGGTAATCTTCTACGCTGTTATGGGCTTTGCTGATTTCATCCGGGAGTGGCACGGTGCCGTTTTTCAGCGCGATCCAGATTGTGGGAAAGACTTTTTCCACCCCCCGTTCACGCACCGGAACCAGAATATTGCTGCCGGTTGCCAGCTCTGACATGGCTGCATAGGCCGTTAAGGATTGTTTCGGCGTAAGTCCGGCATTGATCAAGACGCCCAACGTTTCGTTCTGCCATTGCAATACGGCAGGGCCGAAGCTGGTGGCATGAGTCATATAGGGAATCATATTGGGCGCGCTGTCATAGGCATCCCACATCCGGGAAAAAGACGTTTTAAGCCATAAGCGCCAATCGTTGCGATCGATCTCTTCCGGCACCAGATGACTGTCTGTCAATTGTTTATCAATCACCGCAGCGGTGAGTTCATTTTTATCGGCAAAATACTTATAGATCGCCATCGGAGTGACTTTCAGCACTGTGGCAATTTTCCGCATGCTGAGCGCGTTCATGGGATCTTTCTTGGCCAGCTTGTAGGCGGCGTTAATAATTCGATCGCGGGATAATGCAGTTTTTCGAGCGGTCACGGCTTCTGGCATATTTGTTTATTTGATCCGTTCATTTATAGATGGATAAAGCCTGAAAGGCAATCACAATACCGTTTGTTGGCTTTTAGGTGCCCCTTTTTGGCTTGCGATGCCGGCAATCGCATAGGTAACGATGGATTTGAAATTCAGGTCCCGATCCAGGTCCCGCTGGCTTAGATTGACGTTGCTCAGGGTGGGAAGACGCTCCGGGTGGGCATCCAGGTTCTGGAACAAGCGACTGTAATAGGGCGCGTATCCGGAGCGGGTGTCTTCGATGGTTTGCAGTTCCTGTTGCACATACCCGGTGATGGTGGTGATCAGGAAGCTGTGTGCTAATAGGGCGGCACGGGGCTCAAATCCAAATTCCACCAGTATGCTGGCTTCTTTTTCCAGGTTGATAAAATCCGGATCCAGCGCGGCCTGCACAAAATCGAGTAGGTCCGGGTGTTGTAGCAGAGCGCTGCGGTAGTATTCGGCCACAACACAAAGCCAGCTCGACCAGCTATGTCCTGTGGCGTCGGGTAATGGTGGCAGATCATTGCGTGACAAGGACGCGCGAATACGGCGTAGACCGTCTATTCCGCCGACATGTCGATACAGAGTGGTCACATTCACCCCAAGATGATCGGCAACATCTTTCATGGAAATGTCGGTCTCGTCCAAGCTCACTTTCCGCACGGCATGGGCGATTTTATCCATATCAATCGAGGGAGTGCGGCCCCGTTTCGATTTCCCCCGTGTGCCAGCTTGCGTAAAGGTGCCCGGCTTTGTGATGCTCATGATCCTGCCTTTGTCGAGTGGCTGCGCGAGCGTATTGTAAGTAATACGCAATAACCATGCAAAACCAGACTGAATTCGCTCGCGAAGCCGCCTTGTGGCCGGTCAGGCGTTGATATTCTCCTTAAGTGACATCTGCATGTGTTCACGCATTCTGAATTTTTGAATTTTCCCGGTCACCGTCATCGGGAATTCGTCTACAAAACGAATCAACGTCGGCACCTTAAAGTGAGCAATGCGCTCTTTACAGAACGCGAGGATGTCTTCTTCGGTAGGCCGGGTACCTTTCTTTAATTTGATCCAGGCACACACTGCCTCGCCGAATTTTTCATCGGCGATACCGAATACCTGCGCCTCCTGAATCGCCGGATGAGTATAAAGAAACTCTTCAATTTCCCGAGGATAAATATTCTCGCCACCCCGGATGATCATGTCCTTTATGCGCCCGACGATCTGCACGTAACCCTCCGCGTCCATGATCGCCAGATCACCGGAATGCATCCATTGCTCTTCATCAATCGCACAGACGGTTTGTGCTTCTTCGCCCCAGTAGCCTTTCATCACGGAATAACCCCGGCAGCACAGTTCACCCTTTTCTCCGGTGGCAACGGTATTGCCGTCGGCATCAACGATTTTTACTTCCTGGTGCGGGCCGATTTTGCCTACGGTTTCGCAGCGTTTATCAAGCGGATCATTGCGTGCCGTCATATGATTCACCGGGCTGGTTTCGGTTTGCCCGTACATTATGGTGACCTCTCGCATGTGCATTCGGGATATCACGTTGCGCATTACATCAGCAGGACAGGGGCTGCCAGCCATAATGCCGGTGCGCAAAGAGCTAAGATCAAATTCATCAAAGTTTGGCGTCTCCAACTCTGCAATAAACATGGTAGGCACGCCGTGCAGAGCGGTACAGCGCTCCGCTTCCACGGTTTCCAATACGGTTTCAGGTTCAAACGCTTCGCTCGGCAAGATGGCCGCGGCACCCTGTGTCAGGCAGGCCAGATTACCCATCACCATACCGAAGCAATGATACAGCGGAACGGGAATGCACACCCGATCCTGTTCGCACAGGTTCATTCCCAGGGCAACCTGATTACCGTTATTGAGGATGTTGTGATGGGTGAGGGTGGCTCCTTTAGGACTGCCGGTGGTACCGCTGGTGAACTGTATATTGATTGCATCGTGGGGGTTAAGCGCTTTGTTTAATTCACGCAATCGCAAATACTCTGCCACACCCCCTTCATCACAAACCTTGTCAAAGTTAAACATACCCGGTGTTTTACCCTGTCCCATGCGGATAACCGTCGTGAGGTGGGGTAAATTCGCTGCCTGCAGTTTACCGGCGGTCGCTTGTTTCAGCTCCGGTATTAATTGATCGAGCATTTCCAGGTAGTCGCTCGATTTGAACTGTTCCGCGCTGATCAACACTTTGCACTCCACTTGCTTCAGCGCATATTCCAATTCATGCAAGCGGTAGGCTGGATTGATGCACACCATGATAGCGCCGATTTTGGCGGTGGCGTATTGGGTAAGACACCATTCCACCCGGTTGGGTGACCAGATGCCAATGCGATCACCGGGTTTTACACCCAGCTTTAACAGGCCTGTTGCCAGCCGATCAATTTCTAACAAATATTCCTGGTAGGTCCAGGCAATATCCTGATGCCGTACGACCAGGGCATCCCTTTGTGGATATTGCTTGGCAATGCGATTAAGGCATTGCCCGATGGTTTCTTCCAGTAGCGGTGGTGTAGTCGGTCCGCTGAGATAGCTATGAGCCTGAGAATCCATGCCTTTAAGCTCCAGTCAGTATTATTTTTTATCAAACAGATATAAAACTAAAATTTGCATATTTGCAGTAACATTGCATAAATGATGCATTATCCGGTTTAGCCAGCATCATTGGCCTAAATTAAACGCATAAGATGTGTCCAATAACAAGAGGAAAAGCCCCTATACGGCCCCAATTTGCTAATCACAGCCGGAAGTTTGATCAGGAGGTTGACGTCTTGGTAGTCGGTTCCTGGGCTGGCGCACTGGCTGCTGAGGTGGTGGCAGGAGGACAGGGTCGCAAATAAGCCGCATTTTACAGCGTTGCGTGAGCCGCAACCGCAAGTCATGGTAGCCGGTAAGCTCACCATGACCCTGAAAGAAGGATAATCAACTTGTTAGCTTAGACATTCCCCAGCTCAATCCCGGAGCAACGGCCCCGACGATGGCAAGTCAAAACAGCCTTGATATCAGCGCCGCGATGGCCGTTTCCACTTTGAGAATGCGCGGGCCCAGAGTAATTGCCTCAAACCCTGCTTGCGCAAGCTTATCTACTTCGTAGGTAATAAACCCGCCTTCGGGACCGATGGCCAGGAGCGTTTGCTGGCGAACGGCAGTGGGGCAAGGCGTTGCTGTGTCAGCCGGGTGTGCGGTCAAACACAGTTTGTTTTCTGCCAGTTGCGGCAACTCATCTTCCACAAAGGGTTTAAAACGCGAGCGCAAATGCACTCGCGGCAAGATCGTGTCACGGGCCTGTTCGAGCCCTGCCAGCAACTGTGTGTGAACCGATTCGTCGCTCAGTAACGGGGTTTGCCAATAGCTTTTATCCACGCGATAGCTGTTGATCAGGTAGATTTGTTTAATGCCCATCGCCGTGCAGGTCTGCAATACCCGGCGTAACACTTTCGGTCTTGGCAGTGCCAGCAACAGGGTTACCGGCAGCGGTGCCGGGGGTGGCGTGTTCAGGGTAGCCAGTGTCACCTCAAGTTCCACCCGCTGCGGATCAATGCATTGCGTTACCGTCGCCAAACCCATTGCCCCATCCACCAATCCGACCCGCAGCCGGTCGCCCACCGAGGGTCGGATTACCTGCGTGATGTGCCGAGCGCGCTGATCATCCAGAATCACAGGTCCGTGGTGGCCGGAAGGCAGTTCATGGGGTTGCAGGAGGATTAGGTTCATGGTCGCATTATGCCACCTTTGGGGCTCCTGTCTGCACTGAATTGGGCTGAATAGCAGTGGCGCGCTGAATTTGTGATTCTGAAAGATGCATTTACGATTTTCACCAAATCAGCGGCAAATAGGCAGCTGAAAATGCCAGACAACTATGGGATAATGGCCAGCCCTTTGAGTTAGGGGTGTCTGCTTCCTGTCTGCAAACGTCAAACAATGTAAAGTGCTTTACCAGTGGCGTGCCTGTTTAAAGACCGGTTTATGGCAGGGATAGCAGGAATACAAAGGGCGGCGCTGGATACTGATAAGGGGGTATTCCGGTCAACCGGAAGAAACGAAACTGCTGTTGACTCAGTGGTCAGTACATCCAATAATCTGCCGACCCCAAAAAACGAAAATAAGGATCACGCCATTGCGCGGGCTCCTTGGTAGGTTTTTCGCACCCTCCACGATAGCCGGTAACCCTGGGTTACCCGGTGCCGGATTTTAGAAAAGCCGCTTATATTTCATTGTTCTAGCCAATTGACAAAGAGCGTTTACAGCATGGGAATACAGAAAAAACTTGTTCCGTCGTTGGAAAATCCTTTCCACGAACCGGAAACCAAAGAATTCAAGATCCCCGGTGAAATTGCCCGCGAACCCGGCATCTATGAAGAATCTCTTAAGCAAGGCTGGGATCTCATGCAGCGTCCCGAGACCGCAGCCGGTGTGGTCGCGATCGAGAAGCAGCATCACAAAAAACGCATGACCGTTTGGGAGCGTATCCGGGTTCTTACCGATAAAGACCCCATAGTCCTGTATCAGAACTGGGGCAAGAATCTGGATGGCGCCTCGATTGTAACCGCGATCGCCAATATCGACGGACGTGATGTGGCCTTATATGGCCATGACTTCACTGTGCGTGCTGGCTCTATGGACGCCACCAATGGACGCAAACTGGCTAGCCTGATTAAGTTGGCCGGCGAGCGCGGCATTCCTCTCATCGGAATGAACGATTCTGCCGGTGCTTATGTACCCGCCGGGGTTGGCGGGCTGGACGGTTACGCCGAAGCCTTCGCTGCATTACGCCGTATCAGTGGCGTGGTGCCCAGCATCATGTGTATGTTTGGTTACAACGCCGGTGGTGGTGCTTACCTTCCCCGTCAAGGCAGTTTTATGATCCAACCCAAGGACACTTTCTTTGGGTTAACCGGTCCCGGTGTTGTGAAATCGGTTCTGGGTGAAGACGTCACCGCTGACGAGCTGGGCGGGCCGGGTGTGCACGGTCAATCCGGGGTGGTGGATTTTGTGGTGCCTGATGAAGTGTCCGCACTGCGCAAAGCGAAAGAGCTGCTGCGTTATTTTCCGGATAACAATGCCGTGATGGCGCCGTTCCAGGAAACCTCTGATCCCACTTCGCGTAAAACCTGGGATGCCGACATCCTGTTCAAGAAAGCCTTCAACTCTCCCTCTGGTTACAACACGCCGTTAGATATCCGGATCCTGATTCAGCAAATCTGCGATCACGGCGATTATACTGAATTCCAGCCTGAGCGTGCGCAAAACACCGTGTGTGTATTTGGTCGTCTGGGCGGTAATGTTGTGGGTATTGTCGCCAATAACAGTGCGGTCGCTTCCGGCCAGATTGATATTGCTGCTTCTTATAAGAACGCGCGATTTATCCGCTTTTGTAACGTCTATAACATTCCGGTTGTGTTCATCGAAGACACCACCGGATTCCTGCCTGGCACCGACCAGGAGCGTCAGGGTATTGTGCAGGCCGGACGTGCCATGCTGGATTCCATTATCGACCTGCGCACACCGCGTATTCTGTTAATTGTGCGGAACGCTTTTGGCGGTGCTTATGCAGCCTTCAACAGTTATGCCACGGGGGCCGACGTGGTATTGGCATTGCCGACCACACGTCTTGCGGTTATGGGTAACGCCGGTAAAGAGTTTGTTTACAAGAAGGAAATGCAGGCCGTTCGCGGTGCAGTAAAAGGCAAGCTGGCACAGCGCATTGATGAACTGATGGCGGCCGGTGGCAGTGAAGCGGCCGCCAAATCACAGGCTCAAGCAGAAGTGGATGCCTGGGTTAAGGAACAGGATGCCCATTACAACGCGCTGTATGAAAAAGAACTGATGAATCCGAAGGAAGCTCTGAGTCTGGGCTCCATTTCACAACTGGTCATGCCCTATGACCTGCGGCACAGCCTGGCACAGAATCTTGAGTTCTTGTTACGGCACTATAAAGCGGCTCCCATGAGCGGCGTGCAACGTGAGTTCCACTAAGTAACCACTGGTTGATGAGAATTAATAGGATTTAGAACATGAGCAACGAAAATTATTCAAACAACCCGCTGGTGAATAAAGACCGACGACGTAAAGCGTCGGATTCCGCGTGGGTAAGTCAATTTGATTGCAGCGATATGAAGCCGCTGATCATTTGCCGCGGTCCGATCCGCAAAGAAGTGATGGACGTGTGGGAAGAAATGGGCATCACCGATTACGGAATTCTACTGTCGGAAAAAGATTCCATAACCTACAACAATGCATTAGCGCCGGAGTTGCGCCAGATGGCAAATCCGGACCGGGTACACCGGGTGCCGGATTACACGGGTATGGATAAAGACGAGCGTACCCAGCGAATCCAGCAGATAATCAGCATAGCCAAAGAAAACGGACACGATTCTATCTTCGCCGGTTACGGTTTTATGGCAGAAGACGATGCGCTGGTTAGTGCGCTTGAAGCCGCGGGTCTGAATTTTATCGGCCCCTGTTCGGCCACGGTTCGCGGAGCGGGTGCGAAAGACGAAGCCAAAAGAACGGCGCTGCAGAACGACGTATCCACCACCCCCGGGATCGATAACCTGACCTCATTGGCGTTGGTGCGCAAAGCCGGAAACCTGGAAGGCCTGAAAGCGCTGGCAGACACCCACCAACTGGATGTCGATGGGGCGGCCTGGGGAGAGGGCAAAGCGCTGGAAGATGTGGCGGATGCGGTGTTGAATGCATCTTATAATAAATCCATAGATCTGCTCAGTGTTGACGAAATCTGTGCAGAAGCGATTCTACGGGTCGCGGAAGTGTTTGGTCGCTACCCTGAAAACCGGGTGCGCTTGAAAGCGATTGGCGGCGGTGGCGGTAAAGGCCAGCGTATATTGCAATCGCCGGCTGCATTCGAAGGCGATCAGGATGCGCGTATCAAAGAGGCTGCCTCGGTTGCTGCAGAAAAACTCATTGAGATTCTGCAGGAAGTGAAAACCACCGGGGTGGGCGATAACAAGAACGTATTAATCGAACTTAACATCGAAACCACGCGTCACCAGGAAATTCAGGTGATCGGCAATGGTGTCTGGTGTACCACGCTGGGCGCTCGTGATTGCTCATTGCAAATGCACGAGCAAAAACTGTTAGAGATTTCCCAGACCAGTGAAATGCTGGAAGAAGCCATTGCCAGGGCGGAAGCCGGGGGCAAAGCCGGTGAAGTGGCAGCACTCAAAACCGATCTGGATATTCTGCTGAAAATGGAGCAGGAATCGGAGCGCTTCGGTGCTGCGGTGGGACTCGATTCGGTTTCCACATTTGAATGTATTGTGGATAAAGGCAGCCACTTCTTTATGGAAATGAACACCCGGATTCAGGTGGAACACCGCGTTTCCGAGTTGTGTTACGCCCTGAAGTTCGTCAATCCCGAAAACCCCGACGATTTTTTTGTGGTGGATTCCTTGGTGGAAGCGATGACGCTGTTGGCTCGTCACGGCAAGGCGTTGCCGAAACCGGTTCGCATCCCCCGCGAGCGTGCGTCTGTTGAAGCCCGGCTGAATGCCACCAACGATGCGTTAAAACCTCATGCTGGTGGGGTGATAGAATACTGGTCCAGCCCGATTGACGGTGAGATTCGTGATGACCAGGGTATTACCGCCCGTAATCCGGATACCAAGCAATTCATCAAATACCATCTGGCGGGTGCGTATGACAGCAACGTAGCGCTGTTGTTAACGGTGGGGAACGATCGCCGCCATAGCTATGAGCAAATGGCCGAGCTATTGCGCCGTACCCGAATGAGCGGTGAGAATCTGTCTACCAATCTGCATTTCCATTACGGCCTGGTGCATTGGTTCCTGGCAGAAAATGTTCACGCGAAATCCACAACTAAATTTGTAATGCCTTATCTGACATTGGTGGGGCTGGTCAAGCAGGGTGCCGCAGATTTCGATCTGGAGTACGCCTTTGCCCAGACCAAGGCTTCCTATAAAGCGCAGATCGACGATGCGCAAGCCGTCGATGCGACCCTGGATCGCAAGCACACTTTATTGTTGCGTGCGCTGGAAAATCTGGTTGCCGACCCCCACGTGTTATCCGGTTGGTTAAGCCTGAATAAAGCCAATATCCGCTTCGAAGGCGATGCTGTAATCTGGACGCGTAACCCGATACAGGTGCTGGATGAAACGTACCATTACCTGAATATGGACTATCGCTCCGATCTGCCGGCAGCAGAGTGTATCTGGAAACAGGACAATGAAATCCTGCAAAAAGCCCTGCAGTTCTATGCTGAACTGGAACAAAAGCTGGGTGAAAGCGACTGGACCAAACTGAAGGACTTGCTGCAGGCCGATTCTCCGCAAGGGGGCCTGGACGCCGCAACCTGGAGCCAGGTGCAAGCCGCCCATGTGGGTTTCCAGGCGGGTGTTGAAGTCATGAGTGCATTCCCCAAAATTGCCAGGGAAGCCGGTTTCTATGAGCTTCTGGTCGATGAGAATCTGGACGTACATATTCCGGAGTCATTACACGATGAAACCCTGCAAGCGAAGATGATGAAAGTGTTGGTGCCACCTCCGGCCACCAAGGCCGATGAAATCGTCGCGGTGAGCGGAGGAATGTTCTACGGACGTGAAGTGCCAGGTGCACCGACTTTTGTGGAGCAGGGTGATCATGTTGAAGCGGGCCAGCCTATCTACATCATCGAAGTAATGAAGATGTTCAACAAAGTGGTTGCCCCGTTTGCCTGCACCATCGACAAGGTATTGCTGGAAAATGTAGACGGCTCTATTGTCAAACAGGGCCAGCCACTGTTTAAAGTGACGCCCGATGAAATCATAGTCGAAGAAAATCCGGCAGACGTGACGGCGCGCAGGGTAGCGCGTACCGACGCGTTACTAACCGGCTTGATCTAGTGCGTAATCTCGACCACGTACGTTCAAAATTAAAGGAGCAAGTCCCTTTAATTACCCATATGGGTATCGACGTGGTCGCCTGGGACGGTTCCACTGTCATGGTGGAAGCGCCCCTGGAACCGAATTTGAATACCCACGGCACCGCCTTTGGTGGCAGCCTGTATTGCGTGGGTGCCATGACCGGTTGGAGTGCGGTGCATCTAACCTTGATGGAAGCAGGTCATCTGCCCAGTGTGTGGGTGGCGAAAGGTGAAGTGGAATATTTGAAACCGGTGCGGGGAGTATTGCGGGCGAGCACTACGGTGACGGGCGCCATGCGCGACACGCTCATCAGTGCATATGAAAGTAAAGGCCGTGCGAAAATCAATATCGAAATCGTGATACAGGAAGAGGGGCAGGACGCAGTGCGCATGAAGGCGATGTATGTCGCAATGTCTCCAACCGAATGATGCAGATCCCCGCTCCGGCGCTAATTGCGTAATAGTATATTTGGCGACAGATCTTCGATAACCACTTTATTCCTTCCCGACTCTTTTGCCTGATACAAATTCTGGTCGGCAGCAATAATCAACGTTTGTGGCGATTGCTGCGCATTCGGTGTCATCGTGCAGCATCCAATACTCACCGTTAGATAATCTGAAATGGGTGATCCGCTATGAGGTATCTTCAAACTCAATAACTTTTTGCGGATTTTCTCTGCCAGCACCAGCGTGTCGGCTTCTTCGGCTTCCGGTAGCAACACCACAAATTCCTCTCCGCCGTAGCGGGCGACCACATCGCTGGAGCGTTTCATACACTGGCTAATTAACCGTGCCACCACTCGCAAGCAATCATCACCGGCGATATGGCCATAGGTATCGTTATACAGTTTGAAAAAATCCACATCGATCATCATCAGCGACATCGGCCGGCTATGTCTGGCGCTGCGGCTCCACTCCTGATGCAGTAAAGAATCAAACAGGCGCCGGTTGGGGATATTGGTGAGCCCATCCAGCCGGGCGAGGGCGGTCAGTAAATCGTTTTTACGCTTCATCTCCAGGTGGTTCTTAATCCGGGCTTTTAGAATAGGCACCACCACGGGCTTCGTGATGTAATCCAGAGCGCCCAGGGCCAGCCCTCTTTCCTCATTGCGGGAGTCTGTCATCCCGGTCAAGAAGATCACCATAATGTTTCGGGTCTCAGGGTCGGCTTTTAAGCGGCGGCAAACTTCGTAGCCGTCCATCTCCGGCATAGTGACATCCAGCAATACCAAATCGGGACGGGATTCTTGCACCATTTTCAAAGCATCTTTACCGCATTTTGCAATTGATACAATCATGTCATGATGGCGTAACAATAACGCCAATGCTTCTCTACTGGTTGCATCGTCATCCACGACCAGTACTCTGGGAGCCTCGGCTTTACTGTAGTTTTTCCTGGAATCGATAATTGATGCAGGATTACTCATGGGTGTTCTCCTCATACTCTTTACCGGGGGCAAGTTCTGCCGAAGTGTTTGTTTGCGCGTAATTTCTTGTGCTGATATAAGGGGCTGAGCAAGTATCCTGCCAACCGTGTGTTGTAAAAGTAGACAGAGGTCACCATACATCTGTGAAATAGCCGTACTTATCGGTTTCCTGCCTTTCAATAGCGTGGTTCTGTCCTATTATCAGGTTATCAACGAGTCTTGGTGTTTAACCTTGCCTAAATTTACGGCAGTGATGCCGTTCATTCGGAAGTGGCGAATCAAATTTGAAGTTTCTTGGTGGCGTTCCGGTACCCCTGTTCCGGTTTCCAATTAGATTATTTTTTGTACTGATGGCTTGGGCGTCGGCGAACGTCAGTGTCGCCAGTTATTCCGCCCCGGATATCAATCCGGCGGGTGCTGCGAACGCAGCGAGTGCGAATCCATCGGCGTCGCCAGAAGCGGCGCACGCGATGTCACCGGCGGGATCCCCCGAGGCGGCGGAATCCGCCGATTCCCTAAAATCGGTGCGTCCCAATTCAACCTGGTCTGCACCGGACCTTCCCGGTGGGCGTGAGTCGTTGCAAGTGCGTTGGAGTCCTTTATCCATTCAGAGACAGGATTTATTGTTCGCCAACTATCAGCGCAACGGTTCTTCAGCCGAAATCCTGGATCCCACCACCGGCTATCAACTCAAGTTGTTTGCGCTCAAGACCAATGCTACGACCAATTACAACGATGTGGTTTTCACACACACGCCGGGCGAGACGAACTATGGCGCGACCATGTCCTATGATGTGTCCGGGCCCTTGCAGGTGAGTGCCGGTTATATCGGTGAACGGGAAGAGCAGGAAGAGCTGTTTCCTGGCTACCAGCCCACCGGCTACGGATCCAACAGCTGGAATATGGCCGCAGACACCCGTTGGCTGGGTAAAAGTATTACCTCGCATTGGGAATATGCCCGTTCCGAATACACTGCCAACCGGTTCGAAGCATCCGATGTGGTTGCCGATCAAGCCATGCAGGCGCAGTTACGATTTTCGTCTGACGGGGTGTTCGGTTCCGGGTGGATGGATTATTGGGCCGGGCAGTTTCACTACCGCTCTGTAGGCCAGCACTTCTACAGCGCCGGCAACGGTGATTTGGCGAAAGGGCGTGATTTGACCCGGTTCCATTTCCAAACGGCCGCGATGGGCGTCGGTATGGAGTTTGAGTGGCAACAGGAGTGCGACAACAAAGAATTGGAACCGATTAGCCTGGCGCCGGTTATTGAGCGTTCCGGAGTGCGTCTTAATTACAACCTAAGTAACTTAACCCAGCGTAACCACTTTTGGAAAAATCTGGGGTCACCCTCCGTTACAGCCCGCTATTTCCGCGCAGGCAAGCAGGAACAGGAGCAGTTGATAGTGAACCGGGGTTATGAAATTGTCGACGTAGCGGATGAGGTCGGGCTGAATCTGTTATTCACCTATACCGACTGGCATTGGAGTCTGGACTATCAGGTAACGGATGAAGACCTGAGGCTGCAGGCGCTTCCCTATGTGCAGCAAACCTACGACAAACCATCGGATCAATTGCACCACGCCACCGAGTTTCAACTGGGCTGGTTACCGACTAACCGGCTGTCCCTGAATCTGAATGCGCAGTGGTATCAGCGCTCCGAGCTGGAAGTGGACCATACCTTCCAGAACCAGAATTACGGAATCGAAGCGAATATCGATATGGTGCCGAATAAGCTGAGTGTGCTGATGAAGTACAACTATGGCTATCAATTTATGGAGCAAAACCAGTTTGATTACCGTGAACTGGATAACCGCTCGTATTTCGGAAACGCACAGGTATCCTGGCACGCGGCCAAAAAAGTAGGCCGGCGTCCGGCGGTGGATGTCTATCTGAAAAGCTCCTATGGTCGCCAGCAAGACCGGGTGCAGGCGTTTGCCAACGACCAGTGGTCTGCTCACTTGGGGGTAGAGTTGTATTGGGCCAAGAAAGACAATTGATAGGTGACCGGTTTCTCCATTAAGGTCCTTTCGTTGCAAAAGCTACAAACTCCCCTGACCTTTTTGTATTGACTACACCTTCCCCTGATCCTTGATTTTTTTAACTTTCTCACATTTTTTATCTGATTTTTGCTGGCTCCGCACGCCTTAGTTAGTAACTCCTTCTGTATCCTTTGCCCCTGAATTGTGTATTTCCTGCATTGCCCGGACTGCTGGCAGATTTCTTGCTTGGCGTACTGGCAGGCCACGGGCGTGGTTTTATTTCGGTGTGGCAGGAGTCCGGGTACAGGGAAGCACCGTGGAACAATTTCGGAATTCGGAGCTGAAGTAGTGATCAACCATTTATCCAGTTTGATGTTCGCAATGGCGTTTTGTTGTTTTGTCTGGGTACCCACGCACGCTTTCAGCCAGCCAACCGTTCGCGCACCGGCAAAGCCGGCCGAGCCGCCTGCGGTGGTGCCTCAGGCGGCGGCTATAAACCCGGCACCGGCTCAGCCCCAGCCGGCCTTGTTGGATCAGATTACGGCTCGAGCCAAAGCGCTGGCGGCAACGGATTATGTGGTGCCAGAGGAAACCTTGCCAGCGCCCTTC
>Ga0208570_1000074_pt1 | contig 51233 bp, 46 predicted proteins | sample DeeseametaMP1202_FD_184192 | JGI IMG/M metagenome (GOLD analysis project Ga0208570, IMG submission 184192) | Marine microbial communities from the Deep Indian Ocean - MP1202 (SPAdes) | ecosystem: Environmental > Aquatic > Marine > Oceanic | place: South Indian Ocean | collected 2011-03-08
GCCGCGGAATTCGTTAAAACTCAAATTCACGGCCAATTGCGACGGTGGTTTTTCCGTATAGGTTTCGGCTCGATTCCAGCCTATAATTTCAACATTTCCGTTTACTTGCCATTTTACGTGCTTTTCTTTGAGCCTTGTGAAAGGTAATTCCGGAGTTTCTACTGAAAAAAGCGGTTCCTGATTTCCTTCTCCAAAAGGCTGTAGACGGTCCAGCTGTTCCACAAACCGTTCCGTTAATTTTGGCAACTCCAGCGATCCGTCGAGTTGTAACTTCGGCTCGATAGATTCAGGAATATGTTGCTGACAAAAAGCAAAAAAACGCTCCCGGAATGCGTCTAGATTTTCCGGAATCAATCTGCAACCAGCGGCGGCGGCGTGTCCCCCGAAACGTTCCAGCAAATCCGCACATTCCGAAAGTGCATCCTTCAAATGCAATTCCGGAATGGAACGTCCGGAACCTTTCAACTTTTCTTCGCGCTCGCTGAGAATCAGTACCGGCTTGTAAAAACGTTCCACCAAACGAGTTGCAACAATTCCGTTTATACCCTCGTGAAATTCCGGAGAAGTCAAAATCAAAGCCGGCAAATGCTTTTGTGTTTCAGCAAGAGTAAGAGCTGTTTCCAGCATTTCTTCTTCTTTTTCACGTCTTTCAATATTTGTAGCATCAAGTTTTTTTGCCATTTTTTCTGCTTCTTGAAGGTCATTTGAGAGCAAAAATTTGACGGCAATATCAGCATCTTCCAATCGTCCGGCTGCATTCAGCAAAGGTGCAAATTGAAAACCAAGAGTACGTGAAGTTATGGATTTAACATTTTTCAATTTCTGAAGAACCCGAATCGCGAGCCTCGGTTTTTCATTCATCACCCGCAGTCCGTGATGTGTCAAAATTCGATTTTCATCCACGAGCGGCATGACGTCCGCCACCGTGCCTAAAGCAGCTAAATCTAGAATGTCGCGCAAATTTGGTTCCGGTCTTTCAGCAGTCCACCATCCGGAATCACGCAGGGATTTGCGTAACGCCATGATCAACTTGAGTGCCACACCGCAGCCGGAAATTTTCTTGAAAGGATAATTACATTCCGGATGATTTGGATTGACCACGATTCCGGAAGGCAGCAAACTCGCATCCGCCAAATGGTGATCTGTTACTATTGTTTTAATTCCTTCTTCATTCAGTCGCTGAACTTCCCGTGCGGCCGTAATCCCGTTGTCCACAGTAATGACCAGTTCCGGACGCATTTCCAGCAAAATATCTGTACTTGCTTCCGTCAAACCATAGCCGTGTTTTATCCGGTTCGGAATAAAAAAGTCTAAATCCAGCTTCCCGCATTTGTTTAAAAACTCCAGCATCAAAGCAGTTGCTGTGATTCCGTCTACGTCATAATCGCCTAAAATTACAATGCGCCGATTTTTTGCAATCGTCTCCTGCAAAAGAATCACCGCTTCCCGCATCTGCCGAAGTTCATAAGGATCACGGAGATTACTGAGACTCGGCATTAAAAAAGATTTAATTTCTTCATGCGTTTTGTATCCTCTGCGTAAAAGAATTTCTGCCACCAGCGGATTTGTTTTCCATTCGCTGCACAATTGTTTTACCTGCTCAGGATCAGCTGTTGATGAGTCATACCATTGTTTTTGTGGCAACATCAATTTTTCTGCTCCCGTTTCTTTTTTTTGAAACCGCGTGTTGGCTTTGGAGGTTGAGGTTCAGGCATTTTCCAAACTATTTTTTCCGGAAGCACTTTTTCACTTTCGAGATAATTGTACATCTTCAAGCAAATCCAGGCATCAGTAGCGGCATAAAGACATTGACTTGAGTTAAAATCCGAACGCTCCCAATTAGTTAATTGTTCTTTTTTAGAAATCCTGACACCGAAGAATATAGCCGCGAGATTCCTTAAGCCGCAAGTCACAATCCCCAGGTCACTCCCGATGTTCGACAATTCGACAAAACCTTCCGCATCAAATTTACGCAATTTTCGGAGTGCTCTAATATCATCCAAAATAGCAACTCCAACTTTTAAAATATCCGGATCTGCCAACAAAGAAACCAATTCCGCCTGAAATCCCAGATAATTTAAACGAAACAAAAACGCTTTTTTTGGTGTTGATAACTGCAAAAGTGAAACAGTGTGCTGCTCGCCTTTTTTGAAGGTCGGTCGTGTTTCTGTATCAAAGCCCAAAACTGACTCACGACGTAAAATTTTAATTGCGGCATTTACATCTTTGCTTTCAGTGATTAACTTGATTTCACCTTCAAATGCCATAATCGGCAGAGTCCTGATGTGTTCCTTGCTCAGTCTTTCCGGAAAACGCGGATCTGTTTCGTAAACGGCTTCTTCTCCAGAATTTAGTCCGGATTGATGGGGCGATTCTGTTTCTGCTGAAGCGGAATTAGTTTGCAAATCTTGTCTATGCATTGCGACAATTAAGGTTCATGGATTTTCGGTTGTGAATGTTTCCGGTTCGGCAGATGATTCTCCGGACTCCAGTTGATTGTTGATGGTAGCATACTCTGCCAATGCTTGTTCAATCGTTTCCCATGAGAAACCACGCTGGTACAGTTTTTTGCTTAATGCCGCAGGTGTTTGTTTTTTTCCGTTTTTATGCAACTGTTCCAGGCACAAGACTGCTTTTTTCAGCCATAGTTCATGACTAGCAAGTTTGCTCAAAATTGTCTGAGACAGTTCGCGTGAGATGCCGCGAATTTGAAGATCCTGTAAAATCCTGAAAGGGCCCTGTGGATTGTTCGCGAGTTTTGATTCCACAAAACGATTGGTAAAACGCTCGTCACTTTGAAAATCACGCTTCTGCATTTCCAGCAAACAACGCTCAATCAGAGGAGGGACATCACTTGTAACTGATTTATAAAAACGTTGTTGCAACTTTCTGCGTAATTCAAAAGCGGAATGCTCGCGCACCGCGAGGAAACTTAGCATTTTGTTTCGGATTGTTGTGTAGCAGGCTTCTTGCTCTAATAATTCCAGCTGTTCGTCCGTGAGCGCTTTATCTTTTGGCTGCCCCAAACCGGTCCATATTTCAGCAGCCAATTTCAGCTCTCGCTTATCACTCAACTTAAGTGTCACTGTGCCGTCATAAGAAAAATGAGCAGCTTCTACACTCACATAATTTTGATTTTCAACTAACTCCAATATTTCCTGTCTCCATGCGATTCCGCCCACGAAACCACCGTGACGAAAATCCGGAAGTTTTTACGCAACTGGTAAAAACCAATCCGTACGTGGCTCGTGTTTACGATTATCCTGAACTGCTAATTCCGCATCCTAATCCTGAAAATTTTCAGCAACTCTGGGACAGTAAAAAAAATGGTTGTCCTTTACCCTCCGGAAAAGTCCATCTGGAAATTGGCTGCGGCTCCGGTCGTTACCTGATCGAATGGGCACTGGAAAATCCACACGACTCTTTCATCGGCCTTGAATTGCGCTACAAACGACTTGTACTCGCGGCCAAAAAAATGAAACAGCAAAACCTGCAAAATATCCTTTTGATGCGCGAACGTGGCGAATTCTTGGCAGAATATTTTCAGCACAACAGTATCGATTGTTTGCACATTAATTTTCCTGACCCATGGTCCAAAAAAGCACGACGCAAGCATCGAATCCTCAGCGCCGATTTTCTAAACAAAATGCATCCGTTTTTCCGTTCCAAGGGTGAACTGCGTTTTAAAACGGATCATCTCGAATATTTTGAAAGCGTTACGGAAATCCTCAAGAAACTTAAAACCTACTCGATTGTTGAACACACCACCGATCTGCACCAGAGCAGTTACAACGAAAACAATATTCTGACCGAGTTTGAAATGTTATTCAAGTCGAAGGGCAACCCACCGATCGGGTTTTTACGTGCCGTAATCCAATAAAATTTTTCATGCATAAAAATCGAATATTAATCTTTTATTTTATTCTGGTAAAATTAGCCCCATTTTAAGAATGCAATTTACTGTTTTTGCATTATTTTTATTTCAATTTTATGCTTCCTCAAAGCTCATTCAAAGATAGACAGCAACAATTTGATTTCAAAGCCGTACGGGATATTTTGCTGAAATTTAATGTTTTAGCAATAAGAGACTACTTGGAGAATGTCATTTTGTATGTTAGCATAAATCATTGCAAATTAGCTTTTTTTGCTTTTAATAAAAAGGGCGGATTATCCTAATTTGCCCGGATCATTTCCTTTGACATCGGCATTTTTTCTACATTTTGGATTCCTAAAGTTAATATGACTTCTCGTGTGATGGTAATGGGAGTGGGTGCTTTTGCACATTCGGTACAGGCCATTCTGCAAGAAGATGGCGCTGAAACTTCCTGCTATCTGACACGGCCGTATGGACACTACGGTCCCTCCGTTCTAGGCCAGACATGGAGTTCTGAAAAACATCCTTCTCCTTTGCCTTTGATTGAGAAATTTCAACCAGATTTGATAATTCCGCAAGCAGTAGCCTGGGCGGAACAACCCTGGGCTGCCGATTTGGTCAAGCAAGGTTGGCCAATTTTTAGTCCTGTTAGTGATGCCATGCGTATCGAAATCTCACGGCAGGAGTCTTCCGAATTGTGCAGACAATACGGAATTCCTGTGCCAGTTTTTCACCATGTGCAGAATCGACTGGAAGCCCGTAAACTTATGCGGAATGACCCGCGGCCTTACGTTTTGAAAAATCCGATCTGCTCGCCGTTCAGTCCAATCCACGCCATTATCTGTGAAAGTGAGACCGATACGCTTGGGTGGATCGAGCGCGTGGATTATGCGGAAGGTTTGTTTTTACAGGAGTATCTTGGAACAGAAGAAGCCGGACATTTCGTTTTTATCAGTGGCGGTGAAATCAGCAGTTTAGTAACAAATCAGGAATTCAAACGTGCTTTTACAGGCGATATGGGTCCGCTCGCCGGCGCCCCGCTGGCCGGAATTGTTGAACAGGATCCGCATGATAAATATGGTTTAGCACGAGAACTGATTCATCCGCTCAAACCGTGGTTTGAAAAAACCGGTTATACCGGACCCCTCCAAGTCACAGCAATTCGTAGAGACGGAGTCTGGCACGCGATTGAATATAACATTCGTTTGGGAGTAACTACTAACGCGCTTCTATTGAGGATGTTAAAAAATCCGGTTGACGTCCTTTTGGACGTAGTCGGAAATAAAACGCCAGTTCTTGAATGGCATCCGGAAAAAAAATTTGGCTGCACACTAACTTTGGCAGGCTACGGATATCCATACGTGGTGCCTTCTGTACCAAAATTACCGGTAGAAGTTTCAGCGCCGCTTGAGTGTGATTTATGGTGGAATGAAGTTGATGAAGAGAGCGGTCAGCTTTATATGGCAAATCACAAGAATTTTGAAATGGGACACCGAATTGCGGATGTTAATGCATGTGCTCCTTCCATGGATTCCGCGGTTAAGTTAATTGAGAAAGAAATTCGCAAACTGCGTTGTTTGGGAAGTTATTATCGACTGGATCTAAAAGAACTTTCTCAGAAATATCTGTCTCTTTTGTCTTCAGAGATAAATCCTCAACAATAAACATGACCTACACACTTCCATCAACAGAAGAAAAATCCAGCTATGTTGAAGCAAAGTTTGATGAAATCGCACAAAAATATGATCGATTTAATGATGTCATCACATTTGGTATGCACCGCTACTGGAAAAGGTTCGTTGTACGGCAAGCTGGACTTAGACCAGATGAAGAATGTTTGGATTTATGCTGCGGAACAGGAGACATTTCGCGTGAAGTATTGCGCCAGCATCCGGAATGCAAAGTGACCGGACTCGATTTTTCCGCAGAAATGCTTAAAATCGCTGAATCCAAAAACAAACCAAATTCCCGCATTCAGTATTTGCAGGGTGACGCCATGAATATTCCGTTTCCGGATGCAAATTTTGATGCAGTTACAATTGGATATGGCCTGCGTAATGTTCCGGAACTCAACGGTTGTCTGCAGGAGATATTGCGTGTACTAAAACCTGGCGGAGTTTTGGTCAGCCTTGACGTTGGGAAAGTTCGTTTGCCAATAATTGCTGAACTTAATAACTTTTATTTTTTTCGTATTGTGCCTTTGATTGGAAATATGCTGATGCCGGGACAGGAAATGTTTCAGTATCTGCCGCATTCTTCTGTTGAATATCCGAATCAGGAATTACTGAAACGTATGATGCTTGAGATAGGATTCAAGCAGGCTGAAATTCACGATTTTGTTTTTGGGGCTTCCACTGTCCATGTTGCATACAAAAAAGCTAACATTTGAGCTAAACGGCTAGCAGTGAAACCTAAAATATACAAATCGCTTGAAGAAGCCCGTTGTGTACTCTTAAAACAGGTCAAAAAATTTGTTGCGTCCAAGCAGAAGTACGATAAGGAAAAGTTAAAAATAGTACGGCTGGAAGTAGTTTTAGAAAAAGCTCATCCACTGGAATGGTTAACTCTTCAGGATTGTCCGCGCAAAATATTTTGGGGAAATCGTAGTCAAAAAGAACAGTATGCGGGAATTGGTACCGCACTTGAGGTAAAGGATGGCAAAGACGGTTACGAAAAAATTTTACTGACTGTAACTGAGTATTTGCGGAAATCACCGAAAACCGTTCGCTTTTTCGGAGGAATGCGCTTTGACTCAAAAGCAGTAACTTCGCCAGAATGGCAGGATTGGGGTACGGCACATTTTACTTTGCCGATGATCGAATTAAGCCTTGTCGATCAAACTCCAACTCTGGCCTGCCATATTATTATAGGAAAGGATACTCAGGCAAAACTGGAAATCCTGCAAACAATGCTGGAGTCTGTACGAGTTGAAGACATCTCCATTCCAGACAGTCCTTTGATTCGACTGGAACGTCATGACCTTCCGGAATATCGTCAATGGTGCGACTTGGTTGAACAAGGGCTCAAAAACATTTCTTCAGGAAAATTAAACAAAGTTGTCTTGGCTCGATCAGCTGTTTTCAGTTTGGCGCGTGACTATGATCCAACCGAACTTTTGCTTCAATTACGGCGTCAGGCGCCGCAAGCTTTTCATTTTTGTTTTCAGCTTGCACCACATCAAGCATTTTTAGGAATAACACCGGAATTACTTTACAGACGATCCGGAAGAAAAATTGAAAGTGAAGCGATTGCCAGCACCCGTCCTCGTGGACAAACGCATGAGGAAGATGAACGATTGGCCGCGGAACTGCGTGAAAGTGAAAAAGAGCAACGCGAACACTTAATGGTTCTGGAGCGAATGGAACGGTTACTTCAGCAATTTTGCCGTAAAACTGAACGCTTAAGCTATTTGGAACTCCTAGGTTTAAAACATGTCCAACATTTGCAGAGTAGGGTGCAGGGGATATTACAAGCGGATATCAGTGATTCAGATTTGTTGCCGTCTTTTCACCCGACACCTGCTGTTTCAGGAACACCTGATCCGGAAGCACGGGCCCTTATCCGGAAACTTGAACCATTTGACCGTGGATGGTATGCCGGACCCGTTGGCTGGATCAGCAGTAGTCAGGCAGAATTTGCCGTTGGAATTCGATCCGGATTATTGTGCGGGCGCACTTTAAGAATCTACACCGGAGCGGGAATTGTAGATGGCTCGGTTCCTGAAGAAGAATGGAGAGAGATTGAAGACAAACTTCAAAGTTGGCAATATTTATTGGGGAGAACGTGAACTGGAATGAGCGTTGGGGAGAATTGATTGTTGAGGAATTAGTGCGGCATAATACGGAATGTTTTTGCATTTCTCCGGGATCGCGCTCAACACCTCTTACTGTCGCAGTCGCAAAAAATCCGCGTGCAAAATCTGTTATTTTTTACGATGAACGTGCTGCTGCTTATTACGCCCTCGGCCATGCTCGCGCGACTGGACGTCCCGCAGTCGTGATTTGCACCTCCGGAACTGCCGCGGCAAATTATTTGCCCGCGGTTATCGAAGCCTCAGTCGAGCAAATTCCATTGCTGGTGCTCACAGCAGATCGACCGCCGGAACTTCTTGACACCGGTGCAAATCAAGCCATAAACCAAACCTTCCTTTTTGGCACACACGTCCGCTGGTTTTTTGATCCCGGATGTCCCGGCGCAGAATTCACAGCCGAAGCTTTACTTTCCACCATAGACCATGCCATTTCCAAAACTTGCCATCCTTTGTACGGACCGGTACACCTGAATTTGCCATTCCGGGAACCTTTTTTCGAAAATGCTGCAAACGAAAAAAATTTCGAAATTAAGCATATTACGGAAAAAAAGACATACGTCAGAAATACTTCTTTCAGAAAAATCCTGCCAAACCAAGAAATAAAAGATTTATTAAAAAACTGTCCTGAGTCAGGAATTTTGAGTATTGGACGAGTTCCGCCAGACTCGCTCGATTCTCTCAGAAAACTTGCGGAAGAGTTAGCATGGCCGGTGTTTGCGGATGTCACGTCCGGACTTCGTCTCGGTAATAATTGTCCAAACCGGATTACTTACTATGATCAGTTATTACTCGAAGATCTAGCAGCAAAATGGGAAATTGACGCAGTTTGGCACATCGGCTTTCCACCAACATCAAAACGCTGGCTCACACGCTGGGAAAAAAATCCGGCAACTCAAATGGTCTGGATTTCAGACCATGCTGAACGTCACGATCAATCCCACAAATTTCGCTGGAAAATTGAAGCTGAAATCTCAGAATTTTGTGATCAAGTTGTAACCGAATTACAATTGGAAAAAAGAACCAAAATTATTCCTGCAAAAACGCAAAAATGGCTCCAGGCATCAGCAAAAGTTGAATCGTTGCTGGAGCAGCATTTTCAAGCAGATGCTGAAAAAAAGGAGATTGATGATTTTACTTTAACACGCAGGCTGACTGAAATAATTCCTGAAACTTATGGATTCTTCATCGGAAACAGCATTCCTGTCCGGGCAGTAGATATGCTTGGTTCCGGAAAAGGTGCTGATATCCCAATTGCTCTCAATCGTGGTGCAAGCGGAATTGACGGTCTCATCGCCTCCGCCTGCGGATACTCTTCCGGTCTGCATCGTCCTGTCACCTTGTTGATTGGTGACCTGTCGGCTCTACATGATCTAAATTCATTTAAACTGCTTGCCGATTCTCCTGAACCGATTTTACTGGTATTACTCAATAACCACGGAGGTGGTGTTTTTTCATTCCTGCCTATAGTAAGGCAAACTGAAATTTTTGAACCTTTTTTCGGCACGCCTCACCACTTTGACTTCCGGCCAGTTGCTGAAATGTTCGGCCTGAATTATTCTAGACCAAATTCGATCAATGATTTTGTAAAAATTTATACAAAAGCTGTTCAAGAAAAAAAATCTGCTGTTATAGAAATTTTTACGGAACGGACAAAAAATCCACAACAACTTGAGTCTTTACGTCAAAAACTCATGAAATGTGCATTTGAATCTTCTTAAGATCAACGTTATACTTTAACATTTGTTAATAAATTTGTTTGATCGATTTTTCAATTTATAATTTCAGAATTAAATTTTACTTTTTAAGTTCTAAACACACTTGTTTCCCAAAAATATATGCAGACTCGTTATGACTTGCCCTTGATCGGAGCAACCTTATTTTTGCTCTCCTGGGGTACAGTAATGATCTACAGCACAGGCGGCGTTTATGCGGATCTTCAATACAATGACGGTCAGTATTTTTTGTACAGGCACCTGATACACATGCTGGTTGGGCTTGCCGTAATGGGAGTTGCACTGATAGTTAACTATCACAAATGGCAGCAGTATTCTATTTGGTTCATGCTGGGCATGTTGGTTTTGCTAATCCTTGTTTTGATTCCTGAAATAGGACACGAGGTTAAAGGAGGTAGACGTTGGCTTCGGCTAGGTTCATTTAGTTTGCAGCCTGCAGAATTACTGAAAGTCGTTTTGATAATTTATGTGGCTTCCTATCTGGAACGAAAACAAGAATTATTGGCTTCGTTTTTCCGAGGCTTAACACCTAATTTCATTGTCACAGGAATTTACCTTTTTCTAGTTCTGCTGCAACCGGACTTTGGCACAGTGGTTTTGATTGCAACCACTGTCTTACTGATGCTCTACGTTGGAGGTGGACGACCGATACATATTGCCACCAGTCTGCTAGGGGTGGGAATTATAGGAGGGCTGCTGATTGCTTCACATACCTACCGAGTAAGGCGGATGCTGGCTTTTTTGAATCCTTGGGATGATCCACAAAATTCCGGATTCCAAATTATTCAATCATTCATTGCACTTGGAACAGGAGGTTGGCTTGGCAAAGGTCTTGGTGAGAGCCTGCAGAAACGACTTTTCCTGCCGGACGCACACACCGATTTTATTTTTGCCATCATTGGAGAAGAATTAGGATTTTTGTGGATTTGCGTGTTGATTATTCTGTTTACGGTTTTTATTTGGCGTGGTTACTGGATTGCCTGGAATGCCCAAGATGCGTTTGGAAAATACTTGGCTTTTGGTGCAACAACTATTATCAGCCTGCAAATCCTGCTCAATCTTTTTGTCGTCGTAGGCCTTCTCCCTACCAAAGGCATACCCCTTCCTTTCATCAGTTACGGTGGCACATCTCTTGTAGTCGCCATGTTTTTAACCGGTCTTTTACTCAATATCAGCGGCAGTCTGCGTACAACAGAAGTGAAGCTGGAAAATGATTTGTCCTCTCGTGTCAAAACCACGAACAATGAGTAATTTTTTCCCATTTAGGTCATTCCGGAAGTTTCTGTCTTTTAAGTTCCGGACTTCCACTCTGGCAACTTTTGTGCGAACGCTCCTGCTTTTTTCACTTATTTCCTCTACTACATCAACTTTATTTCAAGCACCTTCCGGAATCTATTTTTCAGTACCGGCTTTTGCGCAAAGCTCCGGTGGGCAAGCAAATCCTGAAGAAAGCCATCGCCTGGAAAATTTTATAATCAGCTCCGAAGGGCGTGATGACTGGACTCGCCTGATGTTGGCCATTCTTAACAGCATGCCTGCAGTTGAGCGAGTTTTGGCCCAGGGTGTGAGCATAAACATACGTGGCACCGAGAAATTTCACGGCGTAACACCACTTATGTTTGCATCCGGAATTGGAGCGCAAGAAATAGTAAAATTGCTTGTAGGAAAAGGCGCTCGTCTGAATGATACAGACACACAAGGTAAAACAGCTTTGAGTCAGGCAGCTTATCAAGGACACCTCGACACCGTCCGGTTTTTACTCCAGCAAGGTGCAAATCCGAATGCTGAAACAAAACAAAAATGGACTGCCTTAATGTTTGCCGCACACAAAGGACAGTTTGAGGTCCTAAAAGTATTGTTGAAACATGGAGCACGAGCTGACTTCCAAAATGAATTGGGAATGTCATCTACTATGTATGCAGCTCAAAATGGACATTCCGAAATTGTTCTGTTCTTACTTCAACGTGGTGCCAAGGTAGATTTAACCTCTCTCAATGGATCAACCGCTTTAATTTGGGCAATCAGATCAGGACATGAAAAAATTGCTGAATTGCTGCTTGAGGCAGGTGCAGACGCAAACTTGTTGGAGAGTGAGTTTCAAAGATCACCTCTGTTGTTGGCAGCAATGTATGGTAGAGAATCCACTGTCCAGAAATTATTGTCTTCAGGAGCCGATATGAAGGCTGTTGACAAACAAGGAGCAAATGCTTTATTAGTGGCCTTAAGCAACAATCATTTGAAAACGGCGAATTTGTTGATCACTTTAGGGATACAAGTAAATACTCCTGACCAAAAAAAACGAACTCCTTTGATGGCCGCCATTGCTCAAGGAAGTTTGGAATTGACAAAGTTGCTGCTCCAAAAAGGAGCGGATGTAAATGCCAGGGATTTTGCTGAAAAAACTGCTTTGATGGTTGCTGCAGGTGAAGGAAATATTAAAATAGTTAAACTACTGCTTAGAGAGAAAAGTCGACTTGATTTCCGCGACAGCTATGGTCGAACTGCCTGGACTTTTGCCGCAGAACAACAGCGTCTTTCCATGGTTAATTTTCTGAGCAAAAAAGAAATTGATAATCAAGAAAATCTCTTTTTTGCCGTTTCACATGGATACCTGAAAGTAGTTAAAATTTTGATCGATATGCAGGCAAATACAGAAGTCCTGGATTCTCAAGGATGGACTCCTTTGATGTGGGCGGCTAATAACGGACATTCAAAAATAGTGTTACTACTGCTTAAAGGTGGGGCAAAAATAAACGGGAGTAATGAAACAAGTTCCACTGCAACCGGATGGACACCCCTTATGCTGGCTGCAGGAGGTGGTCATCTTGAAACAGTAAAAACTCTCATCATGAAAGGTGCATATCTAAGAGCAAAAGATCAAGACGAATGGACGGCCCTGACTTGGGCCGCTCTCAACGGATACACAAATGTTGTGAAATTATTAGCTGAAAAAGGCGCACGTATTGATGAACGTGGATCTGATGGTGCAACACCACTTATTTGGGCTGCATCTAAAGGTCACGAAAAGGTGGTGGAAGCCTTATTGATTAAAGGTGCAAATGTAAAATTAAAAGATCTTCACGGTAAAACCGCTCTTGCCCATGCAGTACTACATGGGCATTTTTCAACAGCAAAGATTTTGATCAAATATGGGGCGGATTTAAATCAGAATTTACTATATGCGGCACGACGTGGTTACATAGAAATGGTTGAATTTTTGCTTGAAGAAAATGCGGAAATTGACCATCTGTCCGCACTAAACGAAACTCCATTGATCCTTGCCTCACAAGGTAAACATTGGGAAACAGCAAAAATACTTCTGGAGCATGGAGCAAATACTAGCTTGAAAAATTCCCAGGGACAGACACCGCTTATGTCTGCCGTTTTGACCGGAAAAGTAAAATTAGTCAAACTTCTGCTTAAGCAAGCAACATTTGATCCGCAAACTTCGGAGTTGGAAACTACTGATTTTTTAGGTAATACACCTTTAATGACATCCGCTGTCCACGGATATTTGGATATAATGGAACTTTTACTTGAGCTTGGCGCAAAAGTTGAGAGTCGAAACCGCTGGAAAGAAACCGCATTGATACTTGCGGCTTCCAAAGGTTTTCGTAAAATTATCAGTTTGCTGATACAATCCGGAGCAGATTTTCGTGCTGAGGATGTAAATGAAAAGACTGCCTTATTGAGAGCAGCACAAAATGGACATCTGTCGGTGGTTGAAATGCTGCTTGCAAAAGGCGCAAATCTTCATGTTAATACTTTTGATTTAAGCGGCAAAGGCGGAACGGCCTTGATTCAAGCTGCCAGAAACGGGCATACTAAAGTTTTACCTGCATTGTTGAATGCGGGGGCCAAGATTGATGAAACTGAGATGATGTTTCACCACTCCGCTCTTATGGTTGCAGCGTTGAATGGTCATGAAAAATCAGTGGAGTTTTTGCTCGATGCGGGTGCAAACTCCACTTTGAGAAATACTTCGAATAGGCCGGCCTTATTGCTTGCGGCAACAAATAATCATCTGTCTGTTGTGATTCGAATTTTAGATGCAGAGCAAAGTGGAGACCAAACAGACTCGAACGGAAACGGAATTTGGCACTTGATGGCAATGAGTGATGTAGAATTTGAGAACAGTCAAACCGCCTTCTATTCAGGGCAAAAAGAAGAAAATGCGCCAATGCTGATGCATGAACTAATTTCGCGGGGGATTATGCTGGACTCTTTAAACAACGATGGTGAAACAGCACTGATGATTGCAGTAAAACGTGGAAAGGTGAGAATCATAAAAAATTTGCTGGAATTGGGGGCATCCCGTAATATACTGACACCCGACGGCAAAAGCGCATTGACGTTTGCGGAAGCAAGTGGAAAAGATGAATTCGTAAAACTATTGCGTTGATTACTTACAAGTTTTAAACATTGGAACTGGGACTAAATCTTAGTGTCAACTTCCTCTATTCCAATAACCGACAACCATTTTTTCTTCCCGTTCATGGAAATCGCCTTCAGCAATTTTCCCCTTCGCAAATCCTGCACGGAGGTAATGCAATTTTGCCAGGAACTCTTCTTTTGAATCACAATGGCTCCAGCCTCTGTCACTCAGATGTACCAGCCTATCATACTCTTCCTGGGAAACTTCCACAGGCTTCTCTTGAGAATAAGGTGTTAAACTAATCATCGGCTTGCTAAAATTTTTCAATCAACTACGGAATGTTTCTCTAAGAGTAAAACAGTGAAAACCATTTTAGACACTAACGAAAATAGTTTGCAAGTCTACCGCAAAAAAAGATGAAAATAAATTCCGAAAAACAAATCTCAAAGATAAAATTGCCAAAATATTTTTGGATTGGAAGTGTTATTTCCGGAGTCTTACTTGGTCTTAACCCTCCTGGATTTGGCACTCACTGGCTGGGATTAATTTCATTTTTGCCTTTGGTTTTCACTTTGGAGGAGTTCCACGGCATAAAGGACTTATCCATTCGGAAACGAGCCCTGATGTATTTCGGCATTTGTTGGCTGTCCGGTGCAATTGCCGCGTCAATTGGCGGATATTGGATCACAAACAGCATTCACGTTTTTGGGCATGTACCATGGTTTGCGGCTTTGATTTTAACCGGCATAGGTTACGGTCTTGAAGTAGGTTTTCAGCTTTTTATTTATTTCGGAATTCCGCTACTTGTAATCCGGAAACTCAATAACTGGGATTTGCCACTCCGGCTCGCATTCGTACTCGCACTGGACCCTTGGTACCCTCGGCTGATTCATTGGAATTACGGAGCATTGACTTTCTCCGAATTTCCTTTGCTTGAACAACTTGCGGATTTAATTGGATCTTCCGGACTCATTCTTTACAGTGCCGGATTGGCTTTCCTGCTACTTGGCTGGTGGCGCTGGAAAACTTCAAGACAGATGCAGCTTAAAACCCTTCTGAAAGCCACAACAATTTATTTGCTTTTATGGGTCCTCGGATTGAGTTATGGTGCATGGCGACTTTACAACCTGGAAACTCAAGATTTGGAACCAAATCCTCAAAGCTCATACCTGACTGTACTCGTAATTCAGCCTAATTTTTCACTCCAGGATTTGACTTCCAATCCGGAACTTGCTCATTCAAAACGACAGCAGAATTTGGAAAGTCTGCTGAATGATTCAAGGAAAGCCCTTGCGAATCTACCACAAAATACAGCTATTCAAAAGATGTTGATTTGGCCGGAATCAGTGTATCCGGATCCTTTTTTCAAAGTAGCGGAATCCCGCGAAAAAGTAACTGCTTTTGCAAGAAAACATCAGACATCCATTTTGCTGGCGACAGTGGACTGGAAACATACAAACAGTGGCACAAAATTTCACGGAGTCTCAGTTTTGGTTGGTGCAGACGGGAAAGTGCTTGGACGCTACAACAAAATTTTCCTAATTCCTTTTGGAGAGACAATCCCTTTTTCGGGCTTGTTTCCAGGAGTTGCTTCCTGGCTCCGGAAAAACATTGCCAATATGTCTGAATTTGCTCAGGGGCAGGAATACACCGTTTTTCCTTTGTCAGAAACAAATCAGCTTTCTGCTCCAATTTGCTTCGACATATTCAATCCAGAGGTTTTGCGTGGAATGGTACGTAATGGCTCAAAGCTGGTGGTAAATCTCAGCAATTTAGCCTGGTTTGGGCGCACCACCGCATCGGATAATATGGTCGCTGTTTTACGCTGGAGAGCTATCGAAAATCGGGTACCTGTAGTCTTTGCTTCCAACAACGGTGAAAGTGTCGTTATTGGCGCAAATGGTAAAAACATGAGCCAACAACTTGGACTTTTTGAAGAAGGTGCGCTAAGCTCAACGCTTCTGCTACAATCCCAATTTTCATTTTACCGCGAATATGCCGAATGGGTTTGGGGTGGTTTTTTGTTTATATTTTTTATGCTGGGGATTCAGGCACATTTCAGAGGAAAAATATTTCAATAAGTTTCTACACTCAAGTTAATCATTCAACTTAAAGGAGAAAAAATGGATTTAAAACTCAAAGGCAAAGTTGCCATGGTAGCGGCTTCAAGCAAAGGACTTGGTTATGGAATCGCACAGGCATTGGCTCAGGAAGGAGCTACACTTTCAATTGGCAGCAGGACAGAAAAAAATATTGAAGCCGCTGCCGAAAAACTTCGGAACGAAACTGGTGTTCCGGTTTTAGCTACGGTTCTGGACTCGGCAAATCCGGAATCGATTCGAAACTGGACGGATGCGACACTCAAAGAATTTGGGGGTGTCGATAAACTTGTGGTCAATGCCGGTGGACCGCCCGCAGGAAAATTCGAGGATTTTTCTGATGACGACTGGCAAGCGGCTTTTGAGCTCAATCTTTTTAGCGCGGTGCGCATGATTCGGGCAGCCTTGCCATCGATGCGAGAACGTGGTGGCGGCTCAATTTTAACTGTTACTTCAATGTCTGTTAAAGAGCCGATTGACGTGCTGATTCTCTCCAATGTCATGCGTTCAGGAGTTACCAGTCTGGTGAAAAGCCTCTCGGCACAGCTTGCAGCTGATAATATTCGCCTCAACAATTTAATGCCAGGACGTATCAATACAGATCGGATCCGCAGTTTGGATAACCTGAATTCAGAAAAAAAAGGGATCCCTATTGAGCAAATTCAAGCTGCAAGCTATGCCCAAATTCCGATGGGTCGTTACGGAACAATTGAAGAATTCGGACGTTGCGGAGCATTTTTACTCTCTGATGCCGCAAGCTACCTCACCGGATTAAGCCTTGCCGTTGATGGTGGCGCAATCAAAACAGTCTGGTAATTAACGTTCAAGTTTTTTGCATTTCTGACGATATTTATGATCAAGAGGAATAGCTCGTTTCACAGCTGGACTTTCTGTTTTACGGAAATTTCAGTTAGTTGCTGACAGCAATTCCTAACTTTCAACTTGATCAATCTATGAGGTGCAAATGCCTGTCAATTATCTTAACTTATATTTATATGCCATCTTCGGCGGCCTTGCGGCAACGATAGGTGGAATTGTGATCTGCTATTCCGGCATCTCGGACACAAGTTATCTTGTTTATCAAGGCGTGGAACTAACAACCTATTATCTTGATAAAAATCGCCACGACCTGTATCTAAATGGGTTGATTTACAGTATTACTTTCGGGATTGCCTTTTTGCTGCTTCTTGCGGTGATTACGCTTCCAAGTAAGGAGCAAATTCAAAAACGCTTAGCGACTTCACAGTTTGCGGGTGCATCCGGCGCAGGATATCTAAGCCCTTCAGGAGTTTCTACTCCAGCAGAAGAAATCCAGTCTGAAGAAGAAATGGCAGTTCCAAATGAAGAGGCATTAGAAATTGAACTGGAACCGGAAATAGAAACTTATGATGAAGAAGAAGAGGAAGTCTCGGCACTATCAAGTGTTTCAGATGATGATGATTCAGACGTGGTTTACGGCACAGGACGCATCAACGACAAGGCACACCGATCATTTATACTTTCCAGTCCGGACAGTGCCGTCAAGTTTCTGTTGCGTAAAGAACTTGACGGGCGACCGCTGAAATCAAGCCAGGATGAAATTTATGACGGCTGGCAAAAACGTGGCCTTTCCAGAGGAAAATTACGGAAACATTTCCTCAAGATCATGGAATGGGATAGTATTCCTGAATTAGGAGTTAATGAAATCTACAACAAATTGAAAGATAAAGTTTACGAAGTAAAACACACAGGACTTTCATAAAAATAAACCATTCTCAAACTAATCAAGATACATGAATTCAAAGCTTTTCAAAGGAACACCTACTTATTTACTGGATTCAAAATTAAGTGAAGCTTTCCACATTGCACGCCTGCTGGAAAAACCACTGTTGCTGGAAGGCGAGCCTGGAACAGGCAAAACAAAACTTGCGCAGGAATTTGCAAAACAAGAAAACCGTCCCTTATTTGAGGTACCGATAACTTCAGAAAGCAAAGTTTCTCTCCTCGTTTCACGCTTCGATGAAGTTCAGCGCCTGATGGACACCCAAGCTGCGGTAGCCAATGCGCAAATGAAGCAAGCCGGAATTGATATGCAGATTGATACCGGTGGGCGCAAAGTAGATAATTTAGAAGAATACGTCCATTTGGGGCCACTCGCACAGGCCTTCTCAACTCCTGGATCGGTTTTGCTGATGGATGAAATCGACAAGGCACCGCGGGAACTGCCTAACAATCTCTTGTTTTTACTTTCCGAACGAAGGATTGTTGTTCCGGAAACACAGCAAACAATTGCCTGTGAACCCGGGGAAATGCCTATCATAGTGATCACATCCAACCACGAACAAGATTTGCCGGCCCCTTTTATTCGACGCTGTATTTACATGTATATCGAGTTTCCGCCTCCGGAAAGGATGCGGGAAATTATCCGGATGCATCATCCTGGTGCAAATAAAAAAATAGTTGCGGCAGCAATTGAAATATTCTATCAGCTGCGTGAGCTTGACTTGACACGCAAACCCTCAACCGGCGAAATATTAGATTGGATTTCGTATTTGGTTCAGACCAATGTTCTTGATACTAAAGTGGTTGAAAAACTAAAAGGCGCGCAAACTCTGGTCAAACATCGAGACGACCGTGAACTTTTGCGGGTAATTCAGGAAAAAGGGATTGAGTCTGCAACCAGTCGAAAATCACCAAACTGGTAAACTCTTTATCGCTCATGCACTAAGACATGTTTCAAATTGGCTTCTACATCCTTATTTTTTTACTGGGAAGCGTCCCCTTCGGTTTATTGATCAGCCGCTACTGGCTGAAAATTGACATTCGCCAGCAAGGAAGTGGAAATATCGGTATGACAAACGTCATGCGGGTTGGGGGAAAATTGCCCGGAATTTTGACATTCTTGCTGGATTTTGGCAAAGGCAGTCTCGCAGTTTTACTGGCCCAAACAGCCTTTCCTGTATCCGAAATTGAGCCGGAAACGCAGCTCATTTTTCTCAGTATCGCTGGAGTCGTGGTTGTTTGCGGACATGTTTTTTCCTTGTTTCTCCGCTTTAAAGGCGGCAAAGGAATTTCGACCTTATTTGGCGTTTTAGCAATTTTAGAATTAAATGTCGGCATCTGTGCGGCGTTCGTTTGGGCCGGCATGTTTTTCTGGAAACGCGTCTCCAGTCTTTCCGCAATCACCATGCTGATAGTCCTTCCATGGTTATTTCTGCTCGTGCCCTGGTTACAAAATGAAACTCCTGTTTGGGCTATGTTTTTCCTTTTTCTTCTGTTATCATCACTGCTGATCTTCAAGCATCGTGAAAATATTCAGCGGCTGCTAAAAGGACAGGAAGGGCAGTTGAGTTCCACTAAAAAATCCTGAGAAAAATCTTTCAAAAACACCATTCATGAATCCACTCGCTCCTTTCTTGTTTTTCTTTGGCAAAGATATGTTCCGGCACATAATCCTCTTTTCCGGAATTTCAATCATTGCCTGGTTCTTAACTCTCGGCGGATTTGTCTGGGGCGGCTATTTGTTGTGGATTTCACTTATTTTAATTGCCACATTAATCATTTGGCGGGCAGGTGATTTTTTCTCTCCGGCAGCGACTTATATCCAGAATAAACACGATATCCCGCAATCGATTAAAGCTGCGGTCATCGACGCGATCGCGAGTTCGTTCCCAGAATTTTGCGTTGCCATTATTGCTGTGATTGTGATTGGACGTGCCGAGGTTGGAATTTCCACTATTGTAGGATCCGCACTCTATAATGTACTTGTTATTCCTGCGGCTGCTGGATTGGTCGCTGCCAGTCCAATGGTTATCAGTCGTGAGGTTGTCTGGCGTGACAATATTTATTATCTTGGAGTGGTACTTTTGCTAGGCGCGATGCTCTGGATGTTTCCAAATGAGTGGGGTGCGGGTGTTGCTGTCTTGTTTTTGGTGGCTTATGTAGGTTATGTTTTTCTTCTTCAACGGGATTTCAAAAAAGCAAAAAAACAAAAAGCGGATGCACAGGAAATTGATATATTGGAAATTAAGACTGAAGATGATGATGAGCTGCACTTAACCTCCGAAAAAAAGGCGTGGATGTGGATTGCCGGCATGATGTTTGTAATGGGTGGAGCATCTCACCTGCTAGTTGAAGCTTCACTTGCTCTCGGTGACATGTTGGGAATTGACGGAGTTATCATGGGCTTTGTCGTGATTGCCGCGGGCACATCCGTTCCGGATACAGCCCTCTCGGTAATCAGCGCTAAAAAAGGACAATACGACGCCGCCATTTCAAACGTATTCGGCAGTAACATTTTCGACATCTGCATTTGTTTAAGTATCCCTATATTACTCGCACTCGCCATAAATGGAGAACCTACCAGTATTGATCTGCCGCAATTGGGACTGATCTGGAGCCTGATTGGCGCCACCTTCTTAGCCGTCTATTTCTTCTGGAGTAATAATTACACTCTCACCAAATTAAAAGCAGGTTTGATGGGGATGCTCTACTTCCTCATCATTTTAATCTCCTTTACGTTTTAATTTGTAAAGAATGGTTCGTTGTTAGAACCGCTAAAAACGATTTCACTTAGAGGTTTGCGAGTGCGTGGAGCAAGTTCTCTCTCTCGTAATTCTTCCGGAATTGCTTCCAAATCAACCTGATACCCCAGTGCCAGCATGGTGACTGGAGCATGAGTTTCAGGAATTCCAAAAAGTTCCCGTGCCGACTCAACTGAGAAACCCGCCATTAGGTGCGCCTGCAAGCCGAGCATCGTGGACTGGTTTAGCAGATTACCGAGCGCCAGTCCAACATCGTGTGAGGCGTGTCTGTTGGGCTTGCCGTTATGGGAAAAATTGAGCTCCGTAAAAGCAAGTATCAGGACGGACGCTTTAGCAGCCCAATCTTTGTTTCCGGGCATGAGGCATTCGCTAAGCTTTTCGAAAGTTTCCGGATTTTCTTGCGTCCCGACAATGAATGACCACGGCTGAGCGTTAAAACACGAAGGCGCCCAGCGGGCAGCTTCTAGTATTTGACGGAGATGTTCATTTGAAACAGGAGTCTCAGCAAAGATTCGGGGACTCCAACGCTTGTAAATTGATTCAATGAGAGGGATGTCGGTTACTGCGGTTTTTTCCATAAAATTTTTTCAGAAGTGATTTAGTTTAATTCAAAGAGTAGAAACTCACTGGACTTGGAGGCACGAATCTTCAAGACGCTTTCCTCACTGACAGCTACGCCGTCTCCGGCTTGCATTTCAATTCCGTTCAGTAGAAGTTCACCTTTCACCATCTGCAACCACGCATGTCTGCTTGACTCCAGCGGGTGTTCAATTTCCTGATCGTCATTTAAAATGCCCATAAAGAGCAGTGCGTCGGCGTGCATTGTTAGAGCGCCACCTTTTCCTACCGGCGCAGCCAGCAATCCCAACTTTCCGGGTTCAACTACATCACGCACAAATTTCTGCGTGTACTCGGGCACAATTCCGTTTTTTTCCGGTTCAATCCAAATCTGCAGCACATGAGCTTCTTCTGTATCTGAGGCGTTATATTCACTGTGCTGTATTCCGGTTCCCGCGCTCATGTGCTGTATTTCACCCGGACGGATCACGTCGCGATTACCCATGCTGTCTTTGTGCTCAAGCGCACCGGAAATCATGTAAGTGATAATTTCCATGTCTTGATGACCGTGAGTCGGAAAACCGCGGGCTGGAGCGATCTTGTCTTCATTGATCACTCGCAAGTTACGGAAGCCCATGAATCTTGGATCGTAGTAATTGCCAAACGAAAAGCTGGGACGTGCTTCCAACCAGTTAAATTGCACATGACCGCGCTCTTCGGATTTTCGAATGTTAAGCATTTTTACTTCCCACACTTAGATTGATGCTGAAGACACTGCAAGCAAAATCAAACTCCAAAATTTGCTGCCAGGCCAAGATAAAAAACAACTTCACTCAACTGCTGAGTTGCACCAAGGCAATCCCCGGTGACTCCGCCAAGTTTTCTTTTGAAATAAATCATTAAAACCCACCAGACAATCACGACCGCCAGCAATCCAGGCCAAACTTGAATACCGATAAAAAACAGTGGGAGTAAGCCGAAAGCACCATTTACAATTAAATCAACTCCGGATAGTTCTGTCATTGATCCGGATTTGCTTTTTGCCGCAACCTGAACATAGTCTGCAAAACGGAGCTGTGAAATCGAAACAAAGCGGCTCAAGGCATGACCCGCCAACCAAACCCAGGGTAAAATTTCCGTTTCAATTTGTAGAAGCGCAAAAAATTTCAACAGTACCAAAAACACTAAACCCAGTGCGCCGTATGTTCCAATCCGGGAATCCTTCATGATCCGGAGTCTTTCTTCCGGAGTCCATCCGCCGCCGAGACCGTCGCAAGTATCTGCAAATCCATCTTCGTGCAAGGCTCCGGTAAGCAAAACCGCGGCAATCATTCCCAGCAAAACCGCAATCTGCAAAGTCACTTCCGGAAACGTCCATGACAAATCAGAGAAAAGCATTTGCGCAAGCAGCCAAACTCCCGCACAAACACCTCCCACAAACCAGCCCACAAGAGAAAAATAACGTGAGCAATGGGAAGTCTCTGCTGAAAACCAACTCGATGGTAACGGAATCCTACTATAAAAAATGATGGCTCCGGCGATACACCTCATTTCCCGGACAAATTTATTCTCCATCAGAACGGTCACTAACACCTGCGGATTCAAAGGATGCCATTTCATTCAGAAACGCGACTGCCGACTGCAAAAGCGGATACGCTACTGCAGCACCTGTTCCTTCGCCCAAACGCATTCCTAGCGAAATCAATGGTTCTGCATCCAAATATTTCAACATTGCCGCGTGTCCCCGTTCATCAGACTGATGGGTAAAAACAGCATATTGCTGAATTTCCGGAACTATTCTGGAAGCAGCAAGAAAAGCAGAAGTCGCGATAAAACCGTCTATCAGTAAAATACGCCCCAAAACCGCCGATTCCAGCATTGCACCGACCATCATCGCAATTTCGAAACCTCCAAAAGTTGCCAATACTTCCTGCGGTTCCACAATTTCCTTATGCAGATCAAGCGCTTTTTGAAGAATTTCCCTTTTGCGTACAAGTCCGGAATCATCAAGTCCTGTTCCTTTTCCAACACAGTCTTCAAGTGGAAGTCCTGTTAAACGCTGCATCAACGCCGCCGCAGAGGAGGTATTGCCGATTCCCATTTCGCCAAAACCAATCACGTTACATTCTGCCTCGGGAAGCGTTCGACTCAGTTCCGCGCCTTTGCTAAAAGCTTGCTCACATTCTGCTTTACTCATTGCGGATTGTTGAGCAAAGTTTTTTGTTCCACGTCCTATTTTTGCCGCAACCAAGTCCGGATTTTCCGGAAAATCTGCTTTTACACCTGCATCCACCACGTGCAGACTAATGCTGTGTTGTCTGCAAAAAACATTGATAGCCGCACCGCCCTGAAGAAAATTGAGTACCATCTGCGCGGTTACTTCTTGAGGAAATGGACTCACTCCTTCTTCCGTAATTCCGTGGTCTCCGGCAAAAACTAAAATGCTCGGATTCCTAAGTTCTGGAGACAGTGTGTTTTGAATTCGGCCCACCTGTAAAGCCAGAGATTCCAATTTTCCCAGTGATCCTGGAGGTTTTGTTTTGGTGTCAATTTTTTGCTGCAACTCGTCATTAATTATTGTTGATAAAGGTGGAATTGAATAAGAATTCATGTTAATTTCTGCCAAAATAAGTAGCTTTCGAAAAGTTAATTTTATAGACGTATTCAGTATATATTTATTGCTCAATCAATCAATCTCATTCTTAGAGTAAACCCGTAGCAAGCAGAATTGAGTAGATTTTTTACTCAATTTAAATGCGTAAAACTTGAAATTTTGCCGAAAAAACCTAAGCATAAAATTCTTTTGCTACTCACATAAAACGAAAATACGGCTTCCACAAAAAATGAAAGGTACGTTATGAAAATTTGGCTCAAAAACCCCCTCAGCATTCTTGCGGAAAATGCAGAAGGTGGAATTCTACTGGAAGGAACACGCATCGCTGAACTGGTTCCCTCAGGGAAACAACCTTCAGCTGAATATGATTCCGTTTTTGATGCCGGTAGTCATGTTATCCTTCCGGGACTGATTAACCTGCATCACCATTTCTTCCAAACTCTCACTCGCGTTTATCCACAAGCACTGAACAAGAAATTATTCCCGTGGCTCAAAACGCTTTATCCGCTTTGGGCCGGATTGACACCGGAAGCAGTGCGAATGGCCACACGCCTTGCGCTGGCTGAATTACTGCTTTCCGGATGTACCACTGCATCCGATCAGCATTATGTTTTTCCCGCAGGACTGGAAAAAGCCATAGACCTGCAAGTGGAAGAGGCAAACAATTTGGGAATACGCGTGGTGCTCTGTCGAGGCTCCATGGATCGCTCAGAAAAAGACGGAGGATTGCCGCCGGATTCAGTCGTGCAGACATGTGATGAAATCTTGGCAGACAGCGAACGCCTGATTCACCTGTATCATAATCCCGAGGAAGGGGCCATGACTCAAATCGCACTCGCTCCATGTTCACCGTTTTCGGTTTCGGAAACAGTAATGCGTGAAAGCGCAAAGCTGGCAAAAAAGCATAACGTTCTACTGCACACTCATCTTGCTGAAACAGAAGATGAAAATCGTTTTTGCCTGGAAAACATCGGCTGCCGACCTTTGGATTATTTGGAAAGGGTCGGCTGGTTAAATAACCGAACATGGCTGGCACACGGAATTCATTTTACGAATGAAGAAATTCTGAAACTCTCTGTAGCAAAAACCGGAATCTCACATTGTCCTTCTTCAAACATGGTGCTCTCTTCCGGAGTCTGCCGTGTTTCGGAATTGGAAAAGGCCAGAGTCGCGGTTGGACTTGGAGTCGACGGTTCTGCCTCAAATGACTGCTCAAATTTAATACAGGAAGTCAGGCAGGCATTTTTACTTCAACGTCTGCATAACGGTTCTAATGTCACCCATTTGGACGCATTACGCTGGGCAACAGAAGGTGGAGCAAATGTTTTGGGGCGTCCGGAACTGGGCAAAATAGCTGAAGGAATGCAGGCAGATTTGGCTCTTTTTAAACTAGACGAATTGCGTTTTTCCGGAAACGGAGATCCTCTGGCCGCACTCGTCATCTGCGGAGCTCACCATGCAGATCGGGTGATGGTTGCCGGGAAATGGATTGTAGAGAACAGCCGGATTCCCGGACTTGATTTAGAGCAACTCCAGGCGCAACATCAACAGGAAGCAAAACGGCTGCTTACGAAATGAGTTCAGACTGTAAAATCCAAGAAATAATCTATGTTTAATCGTCTGGAATAAAACACGGAAATTAAAATATGTCATTCCGGACTCAGCGAAACGCTGACCCAAATCCAGTGGTGCTTTTTCAAATCTTGTCCTTCGTCCTGACGCTTTAGCATTTATCCAAACAGAGCCAACACATTTTTAGGCGGTCGTCCGATCACCGCGCCTTTAGCAGAAAGCACAATCGGTCTTTCAATTAAAACCGGATTCTCTGTCAGAATTGTCAGCCACTCTTCAAGAGTCAAATCATCAGTGGCGGAAATCCCCAACTCTTTTGCTTTTTCCTCCTTGAATCGTATTAACTCTGTCGGCTGAATATTCAATTTCTGAATTATCTCTGCAAGTTCTTCTTTTGAAGGCGGATTCTTCAAATACTCAATAATATTTGGTTCAACACCTTTATTGTTTAAAATCTCCAGCGTCGCCCTGCATTTACTGCACTTGGGGTTGTGGTAGATGGTGTATGTCATATGTTTATTTTATTGCAATGTCATAAATACGATATAGTTAAGAAATAACTTTTTCGGCAAGTAATGTTTGTTGACTGTATTTTTAATAAACTAAATTCAAAAGACTTCCTTGTGACTCCCCACGCTCACCAAAAGAATCTGTTTCTCTTTGATTTCCAATTCCAGAGTAATTCTGTATTGCAGGGAAATGGAAACCGAATGGAGTCCTGTTAGTGTCCCTCGCAAGGCATGAAGGCGTAAAGAAGGATGATGTGGGTTTGCTTGCAACAACTCCAGCGTTTTTTGATAATGTCTTAATAAATCAGGATGTTTTTTCAGGAAGCGTCGTTCGTGTTTTCGGTATGATTCCGGAAGCAGTAAATCATACATTAGTATTCGATTTAGGGGCTTCCAATGAAACCTCCGCTTCATTAGAAAGTTCTTTTTTCAAACGCTTTATGTGGTCTCCAACATTTTCAACAATTTCAAAATTTCCTTTTGCATAATCAGCACTGGCTTCCTTCCATCCTACAAAAACTTCTGCCTCCCGCAAGCGGTCGTATTGCTCTAATTCCATTACAACAAAACGAGGTTTTCCACGAATACTGATAATGACCTCATCTTCCTGATTAAGTGCTTTCTCTAAAGAATTAACACCTTTTGTTTTCAATTCATTTGCGGTAATGACTTGCATTTTACTCCATAATCATACTGTTTATAGTACTATTGATAGTGCTATTATAACCGTCATTATTGAAAATTACCAGTATTTAATTACTACTCGACCATTCTCTGAATTTTCCAAAATCGTGGATTCAAACGTTTCCACAGTTTCTGAATTTGCGTTTTTCCACATTTCTCTTTCATTTGCTTTGGGGCGAATTGCTAATTTGTTGGTGAAAAATCTACCGGATAAGTCCAATTATCCAGTTTCAGACCAGAAATCATTTTGAAATGTTTTTCATTGTTGCTGACAACACAGTACCCCAGCGTCAATGCTGTGGCTCCAATCAATAAATCAAAATCATCAACTGTTTTACCCTTTCTTTCCAGCTCTGCCTTTATGCTACCGAAAGTATCCATGATCGAACAACTCAGATCTATCACCGGAAATACTTCACGCAGACGATGAACTTTAGCTAAATTTTGTGCGATTTGTACGGATTTTTCTGCACCAAAAACTAACTCACCGTAGCTGATCACAGAGATTGCCTTCGGAGCATCAGCATAAATTCGGAAATTCTCAACCACATTTTTATGGCCCTTTAGAGAATAAATCAACGTGTCTGTATCCAGCAAATACATTAGAAATCCACTTTCAACCGTCCATCTGTTCGGCGGCTTTGCTTAATTTCTTTTATAATCTGTGCAGAGCTTTGTTCGCTTTCCCATGTTCCACACAATTCAAGGAAATTTTGTGTATTTTTTTCATGTTGGGAAACAGGTGAGGAAAGGTGTTTTTTCAAGATAGAAATAACTTCTTGACTGATAGAGCGGTTCTCCATCTTGGCGCGTCTTCCTAATGCTATATAAAGTTGATCGTCAATTGAACGAACCTGCAAATTGGCCATACATGTCTCTGTTTATGATTTTTGAATAGTTCATGAAATAATAAGCATTATACATGATAAATTGAAAATTGGTTTTTGTAAACAATTTTATTATGATTTTAGTTTATTCAACCTCCCCCTGAATTTCCAAAATCGCCGATTCGAGCGCTTCCAAAGTTTCCGGATTTGCGTTTTCCCACATCTCTCTTTCGTGGGCTTCAAGCAGTCGCTGGGAGGCATCCCGCAAAGCAAGTGGATTGTGTTCCCGAAAGAACTTTTGCTGTTCCGGATCAAGCAAGAGTTTGTTGGCAACTTCTTCGTATTGATAATCGGCAACAATATCGCAAGTTGCATCATAACCAAACAGATAATCGACAGTGGCCGCCATTTCAAATGCACCTTTGTAACCATGTTCGCGCATGGCTTCAATCCATTTTGGATTTAGAACACGGCTCCGGAATACACGGTTGAATTCCTCTTTGAGTGTACGGATTTTTATTTTTTCCGGATTGCTCGAATCGCCGTGATAAGTTGCGGGAGCAGAACCTTTTATTTCAGTAATGGCCGCCTGTAGTCCTCCCTGAAACTGAAAATAGTCATCCGAATCAAGAATATCATGTTCCCGGTTATCCTGATTTTGATGCACGATTTCCACGGTACGCAAACGCTCACGCAACAATTTAATTTCCTCAGAACTTGTGCCGTCGGAATCGTAAGCATGGCTTCCCCATTTCAAAAATACTTCCGTCAAGTCACCGCGGGTTTCCCAGTTTCCTGCGTCAATCAAAGGCAAAAGTCCGGTTCCGTATGCGCCCGGTCCGGAACTGAAAACACGCAACTCCGCCAGACGTTTAGCGTTTTCCGCAGATGCACCCGAAGCTTTTAATCGTTCTTGATCAGCTAACCATGCGGCCCGTACAGGATTCATCTCTTCCGGCTCATCGAGAGCAGCCAGCCTTTTTGGAACGGTGGAAAGAAGTCGCATCACGTCACCGAAGGAGTCCCTGAACATTCCGGAAACACGTAAAACCACATCCACCCGCGGCCTTCCCAAAACAGCAAGCGGCAATATTTCAAAATCAACCACCCGTCCGGAAACCGGTTCCCAAACCGGTTCGCATCCCCAAAGCGCCAAAGCCATTGCGATGTCATCGCCGCCGGTGCGCATATTCGAAGTTCCCCATATCACCAGTGCGGTCGTTTTCGGGAATTCACCATGATCGGCGCGGTAACGTTCAATCAATTCTTCGGCCAATGCCTGTCCGCAACGCCATGCGGTTTGTGTCGGAATCACACGAGGATCGACTGAATAGAAATTACGTCCGGTCGGTAAAACGTCAATCCGCCCCCTCGTTGGAGCACCGGATGGTCCTGGACTCACAAACCGTCCCTCCAAAGCCATAGCCAAACTACGTGTTTCATCTGCGCATCGAATGAAACGAGGCAACAGAGTTTTGTGCAGCCAGTTGCTAATTTCCGTTATCCCTTCGACTCCGCTCAGGGAACGGTTTTGAGAGTCGCTCAAAGAATAGCTTTTGGTTTCGCTCAGAGAAAGGTTTTGAGATTCGCTCAGGGAATGATCTGCGAGTTTTTTCGTGGTGGTCGGTGCCAGAGCGGAGTCAAAAGTGGTTTCGCCTTGAGCTAATTCATCTTTGATCCACTGTCGGGCGTGCTCTTCAATTTCGTCACGTTCCCGAATGGAAAGCGTGTCGAGGTCAAAATCCGGTGCTTTTCCCAAAAGTGCCTGTAGCAATCCCGGACGTTCTATAGAGGGCATCCTTAGTAAACTGAGCAGAAAATCAATTTTTTTCTCGCCTTCCGGAAGTTGTCCAAAGATGTGCAAACCGGAACGAATTTGACTTTCTTTCAATTCACAAAGGTGGCTGCTGAGAGCGTTCAATTGATCATCGTCCTCCGGAAGTTCCGCGCTCCAATCAACATGTTTCAGCAAATGTTGGATTTCATGTTCGAGTTCATGGGCGCGTTCCGGATACAAGGTTTCGCAATGGGCGTGTTCTTCGAGCAGACGTTCGGCGCGATCCAGTTCTTCGTAAAGTCCCGCACGGGTTAAAGGCGGTGTGAGGTGATCAATAATTACGGCGGACGCACGGCGTTTGGCTTGCGCTCCTTCGCCAGGATCATTCACGATGAAGGGGTACAAATTCGGTAAAGTTTTTAACGCAATTCGTGGAAAATCTTCAGATCCCAAGGCGACGCTTCGTCCGGGCAGCCATTCCAAATTTCCGTGTTTGCCAAAATGAATTACGGCATGTGCGTCAAAATCTTCCTGAATCCACTGATAAAACGCGAGATATTCCGGAGGCGGTGACAAAGCGGGGTCGTGATAAATCGCCTGAGTCTGCAAACCAAATCCGCGCTGCGGCTGAATCCCGATGAAAATGTTGCCAAAACGCTTTCCGGCAATCGGAATGAAATCCGCAACTTCATGCGTCCATTGTTTGGCCAAAGTCGCCTGACTTGACTCAGGAAGCTCGCCGATCATTTTAAATAAACGCTCTCTGGAAATTCCTTGATCCGGCGTTTTTCCGTAACTCATTTCTGCGTCATTGGTGATTCCCGCCTGCAAAATCCGAATCAGTTCGTCGCCGGTTTCCGGAATTTCCGAACCATAATTTTCATTGGTAGCCCCGGACTCCGTTCCGGGGACAGATGAAATGAAGTATCCCCTTTTTTCCAAATCCTTCAAAAAAACAATCACACTGGCCGGAGTGTCAAGTCCAACTCCGTTTCCGAGGCGGCTGTCTTTATTTGGATAATTTGCCAAAATAATTGCCACCCTTTTTTCAGCATTTGCAGTACGCCGCAAGCGTACCCAATTTGCGGTAAGCTCCGCTACATGCGCAATTTGTTTTGCATCCGGTGCCAAACGCTTCGAACGAAATTTCAATTCTGGTAATACTTCCTGTTCCTGCTTAAAACCAACTACTGTACTGAAAAGCCGTCCGTCGGTTTCCGGAAGCACTACTGACATTGCTGCATTAGTTGCGGAAAAACCACGTGGATTTTTCAGCCATGCCTCACGATCCTCAGTGGAAGTTGGTACCTGAATCACTGGACAATTTAGTTTTTCCAAAAATGAAATGCGAGCCATATCCTGCTCAGTAGAGCGATCTCCGGAAGGTCCGGTTCCGCCGGAAGGTCCGGTGCCAATCGAAAAACTCTGCATGGTCAAAATCGCATCCGGTGGTTCAATTTCCGCTTTCCGCAGCATCTCTTCCTGCGCTTCAGGTTCCCGCAACGAGTAGGCATAAAATCCGGAAACTTCCAGCCCCAGTTTATTTAAGGCTTCGGTCAATGCTTCAACCACAGCCATGTCTCCGGTTTGCTGCAAAGCGCGGTAAAAAGTAATCCAAACTCGACCAATTTCTCTTTCTTGCCGTGATGACAACGAATTAGTCGAAGTTCTTAGCTTTGTGTCCTTCGCGCTCTTAGCGGCAGAAATATTTTTTTCTGCGGATTTTGTTGCAAGCCAGCCAAAAGTAGGAATTTTCAGTGCTTCCGGAAAACCCTCGGTCTTATTTCCCAGCAATAACTCTACAGCTTCGGCCGCACGTTCCATGTTGTCAATTCCACCTTCGCGAAAATAGGCGAAAATTTTACGCACCAGCGTTTCAGCATAATCATTGAATTTCATCAACTCCGGATCCCACTCATCGGTTCCGGGTAGCACGAGAATCCGAGTTTTGGCACCGTGGCTTTTAATGTGGAGGATTTCGTCCAGCAAATGCGGAAAATATCCGTAACCGCCGTGCAACCGGAAAATCGCCAGTTTGGCTTTACACAAAACATGATCCGCGTAATCCTCTGCCGCGTCCGGATGCTGAAGCGGAGTGGCCTGCATTAAACGCAGTGTAAGGCTCGTTTTTTCCCGGAAACGTTTACCCCAAACCTGGGCCAGTCCGGAAAGCTCCGTGTCGGCAGTACTGATGAATAAAATATCGGCAGGAGTTTGCTGAACGGTATTAGCTCCTTTTTCAAGTTTTCGTTCCAGATCCAGCTCACCTGGTTTAGTCGCAATTCTGTGCATTTATGATTTTAAGGTAGAGTAATCACGGTTGTTTTGCATGGTAAATTGTCGCTCATTTTCTTCGACATAATCTTTTATATCCACTCTGTGCTCCAAAGTAAATTACAGATATTTTTAATTTACTTATTACCTTTAAAGTAAAATACTGACAAAATAATTTTACTTTGAGAATTTGTTTTCAACTATTTCCTCAAGCAATACATTCATCATTTTCTACTTCCAATTCCAGTCCGGAGCGCTTTTTCCCGGCTGCCACAAAGTTTCTGTTTCACCAAGAGTTTCTGTGACCCAACGTCCGGCGACAAAAAGGAAATCGGAAAGACGGTTTATGTACTTGATGATTTCCGGACTGACCAAATCAATCTGCTTGAGTTTGAGAATATCACGCTCGGCTCTTCGACAAACCGTACGAGCGAGGTGCAAAAAGGCATTGAGCGACGTTCCACCGGGCAGGATAAAACTTTTCAGTGGTTGAAGTTCTTCGTTCATTGCGTCAATTATTTCCTCCAGCCATTCCGCGTCTCCCGCCTGAAAAGTGATCTGTCCCTCGTACTCATCACCCGGAAGAGTCGCCAGTTCGGAACCCATGTCAAAAAGTTTTTGCTGGATTGCTTCCAAAATCAGTTCCAGCTTTTCCCGCCGTTTTGATTTTTCCTTCTGCAAAAGAAAACTTAATACAATGCCGATGTTACTATTCAGTTCATCAACGCTTCCGTAAGCTTCGATACGAGGATGATCTTTGGGAAGCCGCTTTCCTCCAACGAGTCCGGTCTGTCCGGAGTCACCTGTACGTGTATAAACTTTTGTGATTTTTACCATCTTTTAGTTTTTGGATGAGTTAGTTTTTTTCATTTGCTGTGCAAGAAACTGGTACGCAGGATCATCCGACTGTTCCAAATTGCGTTTGAGACTGGCCTGATCTTCCGCAGATCTATTTTGACCAACTTTCTTTTTTCCTTCCCAGCGTTCTACCTTCATTTCAAATCCGACAATCGCTTTGACCATATTTCGAATTTTTGTATTAGACCAGTCAGCTCGCCAGGGCGATTCTGCGCCAGCCTCATGTTCGATAGTCAATTGATCCACGAGTTTCATCAATTCATCTTCATTTTCAATTTTACGCAAAGTTCCAATTGCATGAACCGCGGTATAATTCCAGGTGGGAACATTATCTTTTGCGGCATACCAGCGAGGCGAAATATAGCCGTTTGTTCCTAAAAAAACCGCAACCGCGCTTTCACCGTCTTCAAGTTCATTCGCATGCGGATTTGCTTTTGACAAATGTATGTTGATCGAGTCATTTTCCGCATCATCAGTCATAAGCTGCATCGGCAAATGTGACACATCCGGAACTTTACTGCCGTTTGTCAACAGCATTCCAAACGGATGTGCCTGCACAAAAGTCCGAATTTCGGCAGTGTCTTTAATTTTGAAATGTGCCGGTATGTACATTTTTTTCCTTTTAGTTTTTAGAGTTAATTTCTAAATTAAGAGTCTCAAGCTAATCCATCCATTTCAAAAATTTACGTAATGACACCACCTCACCGACTACAATTATAGCAGGCGGTTCAATTCCGTGTTTTTCAACATCTTCCGAACAAGTTCCAAGTTTTGTTTCTAAAACACGTTGATCTGGCAAACTGGCCTGAGTGATTACCGCAACAGGTTCTTCCGCAGAACGACCGTTTCGCATCAGGCGAGCTGCAATCTCACCGAGATATTTTGTTGCCATATACATCACGATCACCGGAGATCCCTGCGCGATAGCGTCCCAGTTGTGCCTTTCAGGAACTTCGCCTGCCATTCCGTGTCCCGTGAGAAAAGTAACCGCAGAATTAAAATCACGATACGTGACCGGAATTCCGGCATAGGCCAAACCTCCAATTCCTGCAGAAATTCCAGGGATAATCCGGAAAGGAATTCCAGCCTTCGCCAAACACAAAGCTTCCTCGCCGCCTCTGCCGAAAACAAACGGATCGCCTCCTTTAAGTCGTAAAACACGCTTACCCTGCTCAGCTAATTCCACCAGACGCAGAGAAATATCTCTTTGTTTTGCCGATGGTTTACCTCCGCGTTTCCCGGCATATTCCAGTTCGCAATCTGGAGAAACGAGCTCTAGAATTTCCTGTCCAACAAGTGCATCATAAACCAGCACATCCGCCTGGCGCAGTGCATTTAACGCATGAAGTGTGAGCAATCCCGCATCTCCTGGACCTGCGCCTGCTAACCAAACCCATCCCGGTTCAAACTTAGGCAAATCAAAAGGAAGTGACTGCATAAATATTTTGCTCTGAAAAAAATTTCAAAATGCGTTAAAGTCATAAAATTATATCTTTTTCGCTCGTGACAGAATAACAGGATAAACAAGATTTTTACAGCTAAGATTTAACGGCACCATGATTGATAAACCTTCCGGACCACTCCGGCGTGGCTGGACCACAGGAGCCTGTGCAACTGCCGCAACCAAAGCCGCTTTAACGGCGCTGATCACCGGCGAATTCTCGGATTCTGTCAGCATTGTTTTACCCAAAGGTGAGCAGCCCGAATTTACGTTGTGCCACACAAAGCTTGGAAAAGATTTTTCAACTGCCGCCATTATCAAAGACGCAGGTGACGATCCGGACGTAACTCATGGAGCCGAAATAAGCGTCACTGTCCGGCGTGGAATTCCGGGAGCAGGTGTTGTTTTCAAAGCAGGTTCCGGAGTGGGAACGATCACGAAAGCCGGACTTGCGCTGGATATCGGAGAACCCGCGATCAATCCTGTTCCCAGGAAAATGATGTGCGCAGTGGTTTCTGAAATTGCTGAAAAATTCAAGCATTCCGGAGATGTGATCCTGACCGTTGCTGTGGTAAAAGGTGAAGAGTTAGCGAAAAAAACCTGGAATCCGCGCCTCGGAATTTTGGGCGGAATTTCGATTTTGGGCACGACCGGCATTGTCATCCCATATTCCTGTTCCGCCTGGATTCATTCCATTCACCGCGGCATAGATGTCGCGCGCGCCAACGATTTACCTCACGTAGCCGGATGTACCGGATCCACCAGTGAAAAATTTGTGCAAAACCACTACGGACTTCCGGACGAAGCCATGCTCGATATGGGAGATTTTGCGGGCGGACTTTTGAAATATTTCCGCAAACATCCTTTACCGAAACTAACAATCGGAGGTGGATTCGGAAAACTTACCAAATTGGCGCAAGGTCATCTTGATTTACACTCCGGACGCAGTCAAGTGGATTTTATGAAGTTGGCAGAACAACTAAAAATACTTGGTGCCAATCAAGAACTATGTGAGCAAACCAAATCCGCCAACACTGCAAACGAAGTCCTGCAACTGGCACAAAAAGCCGGACTCCCGCTTGCGGACAGAATCGCGGAACAAGCCTGCCTTGTTGTTCGAAAAGCATTGCGCAATACTGAAACCCAACTAAAAATACTAGTAATAAATCGGCAGGGAGAACTTGTTGGTGAAGCCGAAAATGAACACTAAAAAAGGCCACTGATGACACGAATCTGTTTTGTAATTTTTGTCCGTTAACTTCCGTGCTTGTCCGCGGCATATATTTTTTTCCGTGATCTTCCGCGTTAATCCGTAGCAAAATATATTCTATCACATGCCTGTAAAACTTTTAATTCTGGGCGGAACCCGTGAAGCATACGAACTGGCTGAACTACTGGTTTCAGAATTTTCTTCAGAACAATTAAGCGTCATCACCTCACTGGCAGGAGTCACAGGGAATCCGAAACTTCCAGCAGGTGAAGTACGGATCGGAGGATTTTCGGAAACTTACGATGCGGGCGGAAAGTTCGGATTGCGGAAATATCTGCTGCAGGAAAAAATTTCGTTGCTGGTAAATGCCACCCATCCCTATGCCATACAAATCAGCGAAAACTCACTTGCGGCCGCAACGGAACTTGGTTTGCCTTATTTACGTTTGACTCGTCCGCCCTGGGAAAAACATTCCGGAGATCAATGGATCGAAGTCACGGATATGGGCGCAGCCGCTGATTATTTGAATTCTGAGTTCTTAAATTCTAACTCCGGAATATCAAAAAACATAGTTTTCCTGACAACAGGAAATCGAGGCTTAGAGCTTTTTCAGCAATGCAGGGAATGTCATTTTGTGGTGCGCACGGTGGATGTGCCGGAAAACGTTGTGTCCGAAAATGGAACTCCCGCTTCGCCGGATGCGATTTTTATACAGGCGCGCGGGCCTTTCACTTTGGAAAATGAACTTGCCTTGTTTCGCCAGCATGGCATCACCTTGCTTGTCACAAAAAACAGTGGCGGTGATTCAACATACGCAAAAATTGAGGCGGCCAGTAAATTGGAAATTCCGGTGCTGATGGTTGACAGACCGGAAGAGAATTTATCAAATGCTTGCTGGAAAGTAAATCAAGTTTTGGACTGGGTAGTTCAAAACAAATCGGTGTGAGTGCCGATTATTGCCTTAACTAAACTCGTACCCGCAATACGCGGCAAAGTGCCGGAAGCAAAAACAGATCTGCAAGCAGAGCCGAAAAGATCGCGATCACGGCGAGGATGCTGAAGCGTGAAACACCAACGTGACTCACCGGGATAAAGAAGAGAAAAATCGACATCAAGATCAAAGTTGTGAAAATGATTGCCTGCCCTACTTCGTGGAGTGTGGCATGGATCGCCTCGGAAATGCTTGCTCCCTTGAGCAGGGACAGTCGGTAGTGTGTGATAAAATGGATCGTGTCGTCCACTGCGATTCCGATGATAATCGGGGCAGTCATCAGTGTGGTAATATCAAGATTAAAGTCAAGCCAGCCCATCAGGCCAAACACCGTCAGTATTGGAAAAGTATTCGGGAGAATTGCCACCAGTCCTAGTTTCAGTGATCCAAAAATGCCGAACATGATCAGCGAGATAATCAGGAATGCCAGTCCGAAACTGTGTATCTGTGACCAACTGATCGCGTCAAAAACCCTGGCCCAGGCTCCAACTCCGCCGGTTAATGTTATTTTCATTTCAGGATAGCGCTCCTTCAGTGGTGAGAGCATTTGTTCAATTCCAGGTTGAATAACCTTGAGCAGTTCAACCGACTTTTTCGAACCGATAGTTTTCAGTGAAACGCTCATCCGCGCATTTGCATAATCCAGTGAAACCAATCGTTCCAGGTTTTCGTAATCTCCCCCTTCGATCAGTACCAAAAGCTGCGACACCAGTTCAGGATTGTCAGGCACAGTATAGTATTCTTCACGATTTTCCAGCAGTTTACGGTGAGTCTGTTTGAGCTGATTATTCAGCGTCCAGTTATGAGTAATCAGTTCCGGATAGCGTGTCTCAAGCCATTGCTTGACTTCTTCCAGTGCAAGTAGCACCTCTGGATCTCGAAAAACTCCTTCCGTTTCAGTTTCAAGCAGGATTTCCATATTTCCGGTACCGAGAAACTGCTCGTCCATTAGACTTATCGTCCTGCGTACTGGCGAATCAGGCGGATAGTATTCCGAAAATACCGTGTCGATTTCAATCCGTGTTATTCCCAGAATCAGCAACATCCCGCTTGCTGCAAAAAAGACAATAACTGTCTTCGGATAATCCGCACTCATTCTTTCGATTCCATTAAGCATACGCTTTACGATCCGCAGAAGCAGAGTGACTTTAGGCTTTTCATTGCTTCTCACAGGACGTGGCGGGAACCAGTTCAACAGGACGGGGAGCAGGATGATGGTCAGCATGAAAGCAAACATCACTCCGATACCACCCAGCAAGCCCATCGTCTGTATTACACGCAGCTTGATGAAAAAGAGGGAAAAAACGCCGATGGCGGTGGTTATGCTTGTAAGCAAGCAGGCCAGCGCAGTTTTGCTGAAAACGGAGCGCATCACTTCTCTGTGATTTTGACCCTGCTGATGAAAAAACAGGTATCCTGACAATACGTGTACCACGTCGGCAATCGCGGCCACACTGACCAGCCCGAAGGCAATGTAAAGCGAAAGATCGATGGGCCAGCCAGTCCAACCTGCCAGACCGAGAACTCCAACAATACTTGAAACGAAAATCAGGATCGGCCAGATAACCGCGCGTAATGAGCCCAACAGCAACCAGGTCAGCAACAGACTGAAGAGGAGCGAGATGACGAGAGCCCGCTGATATTCCACAGCCCAGACGTCGTTCTGATAGAAAGCCCCCCAGCTCGGATGCATGAACACGAGGTCCTTGCGAAACCGTTCTTGAGTCAGCAAGTTCCAGACTTGCTTTTCAAAATCCGCATAATCCTCGAGGCCGTGCTCGATAAATTGCTGTACCTGTTCGCCCTGTTCTTCAAGCTCGTTTTCATCAAAGCCTTCCAGTTCGTCGAACTCATCCTCTACGAGTGGAACGGCATTGATGTTTGTCCGCAGCACCAGCATTCCATACTCCATGTTGTCAGAAACCAGAACGCGCGGATACTCCGGTTCTTTAAGGGCTTGTTCCCTCAGCAACCGACTCTGTTCCGGACTTGAAGGCAGTTCCTCACCGATGAAATCGCGAAAACGGATGCTGTCTCCATCAACTTCGATGTAGGTGACATTGATCAGGGATTCAACTTCATACAGAAGCCGCAGAGAATTTTCCGGATCATCTGCGCCTCGTTCGGCTTCCGTATCCAAAACATCGTGGATGTTCCGCAAAGCTCCCAGACTTCTCGCTGAAAAAAGCTCGCCGTCCACTGGTCGGTAAACCATACCAAGAGTGACCGTACCCCCAAAGAGTTCCTTGATCCTGTCCAGCGAAATTTGAACAGGATCATCTTTGCCGAACATATCATCATTCGCCCAGGTGAAGGCAAAACGCGGAATCCCTGCCGCCAGAAAGGACATAAGGATCACGTACAGCAGCAACACCCACCAGCGCCACGGACGCAGCCTTTCCGGTAGTACTTCAAAGTAAATATTTAGACGTTGAATCAAGGAGCTCATGGATCAAGTTTTTGGAAGCTAAATAACATTATCTGAGTGTGATGAGTCTTGGAAAAAAATTGGCTCATGGCATGATGCATTCAAAAACTGATCAAAATGAATATGAAAATTGCTGTTCATTTTTTTACTGATTTTTTCTTTGGCCTTAAAACATGCACATGTTGTGGATCGTAAAGGGCGCTGTTGCGGAAATTATGCTCATCAAAAACTTGACCGACTAAAATCAAAGCGGTTCGGCTGATTTTTGATTTTCGCAGTTTTTCTCGTATATTGGCGAGTGTTCCATGAATGAACTGTTGATCCGGCCATGTCACCCGATAGGCTATCACAACCGGACAATCCTGACCGTAATGCGGAATCAGTTCATCCTGCACAAACTTGATATTTCGTACTGATAAATGAATGACCAGGGTTGCCCCGATTGAAGCCAACTTTGCGAGTTCTTCACCTTCCGGCATGGCGGAAGCATGCATAGTTGTGCGGGTGGCAATGATCGTCTGGCTGACTTCGGGCAGAGTCAATTCCTGTTTTAATTCCGCCGCCGCCGCTGCGAATGCCGGAACTCCGGGAGTTACGTCATAGGGGATTCCAAGTTCATCCAGCCGCCGCATTTGTTCGGCAGTCGCTCCGTAAATTGAAGGGTCTCCGGAATGCACACGCGCCACATCGTTTCCCGCATCATGCGCAGTTTTAATTTCTGCAATTATTTCATCCAAATTCAGCGGTGCTGTGTCCCGTACCAACGCCCCCGGCGGTGCAAAAGCCACCACTTCCTTTGGAACCAGCGAGCCGGCGTAAAGACAAACCTGACATTTGGCAATTAAGTTACGTCCGCGAATTGTGATCAAATCCGGTGCGCCCGGTCCTGCTCCTATAAAGTGTACTGTCATAATATGTTTCTTGACTTTAATAGATAATATTTTTATAATGTACGTACATAATTTAAATTACGTACGTTCATCTAATTTAAAAATCAACTATGAAAACTGTAACTCCCACTGAACTGAGAAGCAATATTTACAATCTCCTTGATGAAGTATTAAGAACAAGCATTCCGCTTGAAATAAAAAAAGGTGATCAAAAATTAAAAATAATTCCGGTCAATAAAAAGAGAAAACTTGATAATCTGGTCCCAATACCCGGTGTAATTATTGGCGATCCGGAAGACCTCGTAAATATTAGCTGGGAAAAGGAGGTCAATCTTGATCTACCTTGACACGCATGTGGTTGTTCGATTGTGTGCAGAAAACAGAATAAAATTTAGTAATTCTGTTGAAAATTTAATTGAAAAATACGAAGTTAGTATTTCTGCGATTGTTTGTTTAGAATTACAATATTTACTTGAAATAAAACGTATTGCAGCCAAACCTGAAAAAATCATTTCAAATTTGGCTTCCAGTATTGGCCTGAAAATCTGCGACAAAAACTTTAATACAATTATCAGCAAAGCCATGTCTTTATCATGGACTCGTGATCCGTTTGACAGAATCATTGTCGCAAATGCCGCAATTAACAACAGTGTTTTGATCACAAAGGATCAGCATATTTTGGAACATTATGAAAATGCTAAATGGTAATAATTCTATTTTTCAGGCATTGGATTTATCCGCATAACCACGCGGCGTATAAACCCTAAGAACGCCGTTTGGCAACTGCAGTCGGCGGGTTTGACTTGATCCAACCAAAACCACCGTCAGCATATCAACTTGAGTTGGGTCCAACTTATCCAGCGAAATCACCCTCACTTCTTCCTCTTCGCGTCCAAGATTCCGGGCCAGAACAACAGGCGTTTCCGCAGGTCGGTGTTTCAATAAAATCTCCTTTGCCTGAGCCAGTTGCGTCGTACGACGTTTCGAAACCGGATTGTAAAAAGCAATCACAAAATCTCCTTCGGCTGCGGCATTTATCCGGCGTTCAATCGTTTTCCACGGAGTGAGTAGATCCGAAAGTGAAATTGTACAAAAATCATGACCAAGCGGTGCGCCAATTCTGGCACTCGCCGCTTGCAAGGCAGAAATTCCCGGAGTGGTTTCGACTCGGATCCGCTGCCATTCTGCAGGAGAATCTCCAGCGGAACCAGATTTTTCATTGGAACTGGACCTTCCGGATTCCAGCAATTCAAAAACCAGTGTCGCCATTGCGTAAATTCCAGGATCTCCGGATGAAACGAGGGCGACTGTTTTTCCTTGAGCGGCCAAATTCAAGGCGTGCCGCACCCGCACTTCTTCCTGACCCAAATCAAAACGGTGCAATTCCTGTCCGTTGCGTAAATCTGAAATCAAGTCAAGATACAGTCCATAACCAACCCAGTCGGTAGCTTTCCGGAGCATTTTTTCAGCTTCCGGAATTCTCCATTCGGGTGTTCCCGGTCCTGTTCCCACGACATACAAAACACCTTGGCCCCGTCCTATTTTGTTTGGATCAAGTAAATCAACAGATTCTGCAACCGCACACGTTGCTTTGGCAGACTTAATTTTTGCTACGAGTAATTTTCCGTTTGATGCAGAATCTCCGGAAACCGCAACTGCCGCCAGTGCCGCGCCTTCGGCTACTCCGTGACAACCGACTTCCCGAAAAACAATTTCCGAAGGATTTTGAAGATTAGGAGTTTGTGCTTCTAAAGTCGCTGCGTTAAAAAATCGAACGGGACATGCAAAATTATCCGCTAATGCATGAACTGCGGATTCATCGGATTTTAGCTCAAGCGAAACGACAAGCGCGACTCTTTCCGGAGCAATTTCATTTTCCCGCAATGTTTTCCGGACGAGAGAAATCAATTCTTCCGGCTCCGTTCCACGCTCGCATCCTACTCCAACAGCAATATTTTTTTCAGCATGTTTTGGTGCAGGATTAAAAACCAAATGTTCTGTACTTCCGGAAATGACATCCGCAGACAGCGAAATCCGGAGCTTTGCCTTTTCTGAAAATGGCAGTCGGCTTCCGCGTATCCATTCGTAAAACCCCTTCATGTAAGCCGGAGCGGATTTGTTTTCCGAAGAAAGCGTAACCGTTTCACCGTTCAATAATTCGGCAGTGAAGAGTTTCATATCTTCCGGATTAGCTAACACAAAACCTTCCGGAGGCTCGTCCAACGCAATACCAAACCGCAAATCTCCGGCGGTAGTGATCGCCGGTTTTACACCCAATAATTTAGCAATTTTCCTTGCAATTTCATTTGCGCCATGATGTCCGCCAAGCAACGGAACAACTGTACTGCCGTCATCCGCCACCGAAATAACAGGTGGTTCGTTTTGTTTGTCTTGCAATGATTTTGCAACACCACGGATTAAAATTGCTGAAGCACAAACACCGACAATTGCCACACCATCACGAAACAAAGTCGAAAGGTGTTCCATTGCGTCTGTGAAAAAAACATCAATTTCCGGCAGCGTAACTTTTGATGCGGCAGATACTTCCGGAGGCAATACAGTTTCCGGATGAAAACGATCTGCTTTTCCGTGCAATTCTGCGTTTAAGTGTTTTGCTATTTTCTGAGCAAGTGCGATGGCGCTTGTTCCCAGACAAAATACCACAATTCGTTGACTCATACGGCACCGGATCTGACGTGACTTTTAATTTTACGCACGAGAATCATGGAAAAATAGGGGACATTTTGGGCTTCAAGGTTTTCAATTGGAATGATTTGCTGATTGTGCATGGTCGCGTGCTCCACATAATGTGCACAGTGCTCAAGTCTCAGATGCCGCAGCACCCTTCGGATTTTAGGCAGATGCCGCCCAACTTTCATAATCACCGCAGCATCTGTTTTTAACAAGCACTGTTCCAATTCCGTTTCTTCCAGGGGACCCGGTAAAATAGTTAAAACTTCATTCCGTGAAACAAGCGGCACTTTTAAAACTGCGGCACAAGCCATTGGCGAAGAAACTCCAGGAACGATTTCCGTCTGAAATCGCCCTGAAAGGCGCTCAAATAAATACATAAATGATCCGTAAAAAAATGGATCGCCTTCGCAAATTACCGCAACTCTTTTTCCTTCTTCCAAGGGAACTTCCAACAATTTTGCTGCTTGATCGTAGGCCTGCTGTGCCGGAAAAGGAGAAACCGCAATCGGCAGCCGCAACGGCAGAAATTCCGTTTCGTTTTTCAGTAACGGACGCACAATTTCAAGCGCCAGTCCTTCACCTACTTCTGGTGCGGGATAAGCCAGAATGTCGCAATCGTTGATCAAACGATGGGCTTTAAGAGTTAACAATTCCGGATCACCGGGGCCAACACCTATTCCGTAAAGAATACCAGATTTATCCTTGTTTCTTTGTATCATCTATTTTTGATGCATTCGTAATTAGTTGCCATTCCCGCGAAAGCGGGAATCCAGGAACTTGTAAGTATCTGAAATAATGGATTTCCGCTTTCGCGGGAATGACAAACATGGGTGTAATTATGACTTTTTACGGGACCATCATTTTTAACCACCGATCAGCACAGATAAAAGCGGGAAGAATATCCGTGAACATCCGCGGACATCTGTGGCAAAATATTTTTAGTTAATATTTTTTAATAACAGCAAGTTGAGTCACAGAACGCAATGTTTTCCATCCCTGAAATTTTCCAATTTTTTCCACATGAGAAACAGCCAAACGAGTTAAATCTCCCGTGGCAGCGAACTTTCCGGCATTTTCATTTTGCCACTGGAGCAATTTTTGCTCACTTTCGAGCGTGACTGCATTGGCGACTAAACGACCTCCCGGCTTGAGCGCATTCCAGCAAATTTCCAGCATATTTCCAGCAGAGAGTCCACCGCCAATGAAAATTGCGTCCGGCGCAGGTAAATTATTCAAAGCTTCAGGTGCATTTCCGGAAACTATGTTTAGCATTGGCACGCCCAACTCACTGGCGTTTTGTTGAATCAGTTTTAAACGGGACTCCGATTTTTCAATTGCAACTGCTTTACAGCGGGGATTGGTACGCATCCATTCAATTGCCACCGAACCACAACCAGCTCCAACATCCCACAAAACTTGATCGACAATCGGCATCAAACGTGACAGTGTGATCGCTCGGATTCCACGCTTGGTCAGTTGACCGTCGTGTAAAAATGCGTCGTCCGGAAGTCCCGGAATTCTGGCAAGAACGTTTGCGTTCGCGTCTGGAATACACTCAAGCGCCATGGTATTCAGAGCGGCAACTTCAGGATGACTCCAAGAATCAGCTTGACCTGAAAATTGCCTTTCTTTACTGCCGCCCAGATGTTCTAAAACCGTGATTTCGCTTTTACCAAAACCTCGTGCGGTTAGTAATTCTGCCGCTTGTTTAGGACTTCCCTCATCTTTATTGAGCACGAGTAATTTTGCGCCGGGCTGTACAAACGGATGCAGCATTTCCACCGGACGACCGTGAATCGTCAGCGTCTCAACATCCGGAAGTGACCAACCGACCCGCGAACAAATTAGTGAAAAAGTGCTCAAAGCAGGCTTAATCCACATTTCCTCAATCGGCAAATACCGTAACAGTTTGGTTGCGATTCCGTAACACAACGGATCACCACTCGCCATTACCGCGACTTTTTTAACGCTCCCGGATTCAGAGGGTCGCCAACTCACAATTTTTGAAACCGCCTCCCGAATCGGCGAAGACCAAACGATGCGCTCCCCTTCCCAGTCCTCCGGAAGCATTTTCAGGTGACGCTCACCGCCCAGTACAATTTCTGATTCATAGAGCAACTCTCTGGAGTCGGCTGCTAAATCGTCCCAACCGTCCTCACCAATTCCAATTACGCGAAGCCATTTTTTTGTAATATCAGGCATTTTATCTCTAACTATTGCTTTTATTCGCCACGTATTAACACGGATAAAAACGGATCAAAATATTTGTTTTAAACTTTGCCACGGATTAACACGGATAAAAACGGATCAAAATTTCTTTAACTAAGGGCTAATAACCCCCCTCAATTTTCAGCATATTTTGCAATTGCATTAACCGCCGCCGCCGCCATTGCGCTCCCGCCGCGTCGACCGGAAAGTGTCAAAAAAGGCACGGTTTCCCGGCATTGTTTTACCAGCAATTCTTTCGATTCCGCCGCACCGACAAAGCCGACTGGGAAGCCCAAAATAACAGCTGGAGGCTCAACTCCTTCTGCGAGAATTTCCAGTAACTTAAACAATGTGGTGGGCGCATTTCCGATCACCACCACGGATCCAGCTAGTTGAGGCCGCCAAAATTCAACGGCTGCCGCTGAACGCGTTGTTCCCATTTTTTTGGCAAGCGGCTCACATTCCGGATGGTTATTCCAACATAGCACTTCATTATTTTCAGGCAAGCGTGAACGAATAACTCCTTCTGCAACCATTCTCGCATCACACAAAACAGGAGCGCCTTTAAGCAGCGCTTCACTTCCGGCTTTTGCTGAGTCCGGAGAAAAGAACAAATCCTCCACAATATCTGTCATTCCGCAAGCGTGAATCAAGCGCACCGCTACGTCGGCAATGTCTTCCGGAAGTTGTGATAAATCAGCTTCATTACGGATAGTTGCGAAGGATTGACGGTAAATTGCTTTTGGATCACGAAGATAATCCACGCTCATTCGGCACCGGACTTTCCGGAATTTTCTTCCATTGTTTTCGGGCCCAAAGGATGATCCGCGTGTGGATATGGATGGTGTTCGAGGTCGTGATTGTGATCATGCCCGTGTTCGTGGTCGTTTCCATGATTGTGTGAATGCTTAGCATCGGTATTAGTTGCGTCTCCTGTTCCAATTCCTTCAACATGGTGATGGTGGCTTTCCTGACGCAGTCCAACTTCATTTTCAAAACCCAAAAACTGTTCGCGGTATTTACAAAGCTGGCAATTCATATTGTTTGCACCATTTCTAATTTCTTCCACCCGCTCCGCAAAGGTATCCAAAACCAGCGGATGATCATTGAGATAGGAGGCTTTGACGAATTCAATTTCAGGATGTTTGGCCGCGACAATATCGGTATAGTGAAAAATCCGTTTTACAAGAATTCCGGTGAACAAAAAATATGGAAACACCACAATTCGTCTGTAACCAAGCCGTGCCGCATGTTCCAGTCCCGGTTCCACCAAAGGAAAAGTGACTCCGGAATATGCTGTTTCCGCCCATCCGAGTCCAAGACCTTCCCAGAGCATTCTGGTAATTTTCGAAACATTTGAATTAGCGTCCGGATCCGAAGCTCCGCGTCCGACCACAACCAGCAAGGTTTTCTCACGCGAAATCTTATCTCCCGCTTTCTGCAAAGCGTCTTCAACTCGTTCACCAGCCGCTCGGATTATTTTGAGATCAATTCCCAATTCCCGTGCATACGAAATTGACAACTGCGGATTTTGCGATTGATAGGCATTCAGTACGGAAGGAATATCGTTTTTCACGTGACCTGCCGCAAACAACATTCCGGGAACCGCGAGTACTTTCCGGATGCCTTTTTCTCGTAATGCATCAAGACCCGTTCTGATAACCGGTGTGGCAAATTCTAGAAATCCCCAATCTGTTTCATATTGCGGAAGACGCTCCCTGATTCCGCGTGCAACTGCCTGAAATTCCTTGACTGCTTCTTCATCTCGGCTTCCGTGTCCACAGACCATCACGCCATATTTCTCTTCCATCTTAACTGTTATAATTGAGGTTGAAAATTTTATAATTCATCTTAACAGGATTGTGACTGCTTGAGTTAAATTTGTCCAATTCTTTTAAATTATTTTGTTCATTCTTCCGGTTCAAGAAAAAAGTTGAAAGGCTTCATCTTTTCAAAATTTTCCCAATTGTCGCAATCCATCATAAACCACGACTGCCACGGACGAACCAAGATTTAAACTGCGTACTCCTTTTTCCAACATCGGCAAAGTAAAACAGCGCTCCGGATAACGTTCCATCCAGTCGTTTGGAAGTCCGGATGTTTCTTTGCCAAAAAACAAATAGTCGCCTTCCTGAGGATTTATTTTGGTGTAGGGACGTTCGTTATGTACCGAGAGAAAATGAAAGTTTTCCGGAGAAAGAGTTGCAAAAAAAGCTTCTGCATCAGGAAAATGCTCCCAGCTAACCCACTGCCAATAATCTAAACCGGCACGTTTTAGTTGTTTGTCGCTTAAATCAAATCCGAGTTTACCCAGCAAAATCAAATGACATTTTGTAGCCGCGCAAAGACGCGCGATGTTGCCTGTGTTGGGTGGAATTTGAGGTTCGTAAAGAACAATGTTCAACGGTGGATTTTTGTGGAGACGCATCTCGGGAAAGCCAATTTCAAAAAATAATTTACCAGAAAAAACTGAAAGCACATAAAAAGAGTATTTGTTTTACGTGTGACTAGCATTATAAGGTTTAGTATGCAGCAAATAAGTCCCGTTTTCAAGACTTGCACAATGTCCAATTCCTGAGTATTTTTCTTGACAACAATTAACATTACTATGAAATTAATAGCTAAGTTTAGCTAAACTATAATGTGGAGCCAATGTGTTTTAATTCTTGATTGTTTAACCTACCACAACCTAGAAGAAAGCGGTTTGAAGCGTGCTAAACGGACATGAAGCGTTCAAAATAATTCTAACTTGCTTTTCACAGATGAAAATTGTATCCTCTTTGTAGAAACATTTTATAGGAGAAACTTATGGAAGCAAAAATTCAAAAATGGGGGAACAGCCTGGCCCTCCGCATTCCGAAATCATTCGCAGCTCATGTTCACTTTGAACAAAATACCAGTGTAGATATTTCTGTCGAGCAAGACAAATTGATCATCAAACCATCTGCACAGGAAACTCCTTTAAAACATGTAGAAAAATTAGAGGAATTACTGGCAGGAATTACTGATGATAATCTCCACAACGAAGTACAAACTGGAGCATCCGTAGGCCGAGAGGTTTGGTGAAAAGTAAAGACTATATCCCGGATAAGGGAGACGTGGTTTGGATCAGCATGAACCCACAAGCCGGCCACGAACAGGCTGGACGACGTCCTGCACTAGTGCTTTCTCCAACTGCTTACAATGGAAAAACTGGACTGGCATTACTTTGTCCCATCACCAACCAAATCAAAGGTTATCCTTTTGAAGTTTCTCTACCAAAAAACTCAAACATTTCTGGCGCAGTCCTTGCCGATCAAATTAAAAGTTTGGATTGGAGAGCGCGACGAGCTGAGTTCTGTTGTAAAACCTCCAAATTGCTTGTTTCCAAAGTCAAAATAAAAGTAGATGCCTTGCTGAATGGCTAACTTCTTTCTCAGTCGTTTTACTCCAATGCCAGTTCAATCAGGCGGTCCAGCAGTTTCGGGTAAGCTAATCCGGATGCATCCCAAAGTTTCGGGAACATGCTGATCTTGGTGAATCCAGGCAAAGTATTGATTTCGTTGAGGATAAAGGTATTGTCTGCGCGAAGAAAGAAATCAACTCTGGCCATACCGCGGCATTCAGTAAGCAGAAAAGCGTCAACCGCAACTTTGCGGATTTGTTGGGAAACCTCCGGATCAATTTCTGCGGGAATTATTAACTCTGCCCCATCGTCGTCCACATACTTTGCTTCATAAGAATAGAATTCACGGAGCGGAACGATTTCACCTAAAACCGGTGCCGCTTCCGGAGAATCATTACCCAACACAGAACATTCGATTTCACGTCCGGAAATTGCTTCTTCAACCAAAACCTTGCGGTCTGCTGAAAACGCTTTCTGTAAAGCTTCCGCATATTCTTCTGCTGTGCGGACCTTCGAAACTCCAAGCGAAGAACCTTCCCTGCAAGGTTTCACAAACAATGTTTCTCCCAGTTCCCGCACTGCGTTTTCAAATGGCAATTCTTGCGGATTACGCAGCAGTTTGTAACGCGCAACCGGAATACCGCGATGCTGCAGCAACCGTTTCGTTACATCCTTGTCCATGCAGATCGCGGAACCGTAAACATCCGCGCCGACATAGGGTTTCCCAAGCAATTCCAGCAACCCCTGCAATGCTCCGTCTTCACCAAGCTTGCCGTGAGTTATTGGAAAAAAAACGTCTACTTGCGCTAAATCGCTTCCGTACTGTTCTGTTGCTGCCGGTTTGTCGCCACCGGTGCTTCCGGTTTGGGGAAACGTAGTTGGCAAATTTTTCCTAAAAGTAACTCGTCGAACATCATCGGTATTCTCCAAAAATTCTGGAGAATTCCCCAAAAACCACTTGCCATTTTTGTCAATGGCAATCAGCAGCACCTCATATTTTTCACGATCAAGCGCGGCTTGAATGTTGTAGGCGGAAACCAACGAGACTTCGTGCTCTCCGCTTGTTCCACCGCAAATGAGACCGATGGTTATTTTTTTGGGCATTGTTACTCCGTTTGCAGAGCAGAGGCTTTGACCCGAATATGCAGTTCATCCAGTTGATCGGTCTCAACCGCAGAAGGGGCGTCTGTCATTAAACAGCCTGCTTTTTGAGTTTTCGGAAAAGCAATCACGTCACGAATCGAATTTGTTTTGAGGAGGAACATCATCATGCGGTCAAAACCGAGCGCAATTCCTCCGTGCGGCGGTGCGCCATAAGAAAGTGCTTTCATCAGAAAACCGAATTTGCTTTCGATTTCTTCTTCAGACAATTTCAGCAAGCGGAAGACTTTTTTTTGAATTTCCTCGCGGTGAATACGGATACTGCCGCCGCCGATTTCGACGCCATTCAACACCACATCATAGGCACGGGAGTGAATTTTTTCCGGCGAGCTTTCACCATATTTTTCCAAATCATCGAGGTCCGGCATAGTGAAAGGATGGTGGCTGGAAGTATAACTTTTTTCGGTTTCACTGTACTCAAACAAGGGAAAATCTGTAACCCAGACAAAACGATATTCGCTGTCGTTGATCAAGCCTCGACGTCGTGCAATTTCTTTGCGCAAATTACCGAGAGCATCGTGAACAATTTTTGTGTTGTCCGCACAGAACAAAACTAAATCGCCAACTTTCAAACCGACACGTTCTTCAAGTGCTTCTTTTTGTTCAGCTGTAAAAAACTTGCCGATTGGCGACTGCCAACCGTCAGGATTACGCTTAATCCAGGCCATACCTTTTGCACCGTAAATTTGCGCGAATTCGGTTAAATCGTCCAACTCCTTGCGGGAAAATTCCGCTCCACCCGGAACGCAAATCGCTTTGACTATTCCGCCTTTGTCAACCACTTGCTTAAAAACGCGCAATTCACAGGTAGAGGCAATATCCGAAATATCTTTGAGATTTAAATCAAAACGGGTGTCCGGAGCATCGGAACCATAATTTTCCATTGCATGTTGATACGTCATGCGCGGAAAAGGTGTTTCGACTTTCACACCGATTGTTTCCTCAAAAAGTTTTACCATCAAACCTTCCGTCAACTGGTATATCTCTTCCGGTTCAGTAAAACTCAATTCCAAATCAATTTGAGTAAATTCAGGCTGACGGTTTCCGCGTAAATCTTCATCCCGGAAACAGCGTGCAAGCTGCATGTAACGGTCATATCCGCTGATCATCAGCAATTGCTTAAAAAGCTGCGGCGACTGCGGCAATGCGTAAAAAAGTCCGGGATTTACTCTTGAAGGCACCAGATAATCACGTGCGCCTTCCGGAGTTGATTTAGTCAGAATCGGAGTTTCAATTTCAAAAAAGCGTTGACTGGTGAAGTAGTTCCGCACAATTTGCATCGCCTGTGAACGCAGCATTAAATTGTTCTGCAAAGTGGAATCCCGCAAATCAAGAAAACGGTAAGTCAGTCGTAATTTTTCATCCACATTATCGCGATTATCCAGAACATAAGGTGGCGTCAGGGATTGATTGAGAATATCCAAAGTCTCCACCAATATCTCAATCTCGCCAGTCGGCAATTTCTGATTCACATTGCCTGCTATCCGATGAGCAACCTTGCCTTTCACAGCCAAAACAAATTCACCCCGTATTGTATCTGCCAAAATATGTGCGGCCTCACTGATTTCCATTTTGAAAACGACCTGAGTAATTCCTGTATAATCACGCAAATCAACAAAAATTACTCCGCCATGATCACGCCTGGTTTGACACCAACCCATCAGCACAACATCACTTTCCACATCCTCTATTCTTAAATCACCGCAATAATTTGTTCTTTTCAACTTCATTTTTTTATTCTTATTTTGTTTAATTATTTCTGATTGTATGTCTCAAAATTAACATTTTAGAATATCATATAACTTTTTAAATCAACAGAAATTTATCTCTTTTGGTTCCGTAAAAAGTTGTCATTCCCGCAAAAGCGGGAATCCAGAAACTTGTAAGTGTCTGAAATAATGGGCCCCCCGCTTTTGCTGGAATGACAAACAAGAGTGCCATTGGGACTTTTTACAAAACTATCAGGACTAAGGAAAAAGTTTTTCTTTTTCATTCCGGACCTTGATCCGGGATCCAGAATCCAAATCAGGTTGAAGACAAGATTTGAAACAACACTCCTGGATTCCGGGTCTTCGCTTCGCTTCGCCCGGAATGACAATGGAGAATATCGTGACTTCTCATCAGTCAAGACTTGACGTAGTTATAAATTCAGAAAGGCCGGAAAACAGGAGTGGCAGGTACAATAGACCGCCATGTTGATTCTTATTTTTTTGGAGAGTATTGTGGAATCAAGAATAAAGTGATCAAACCTGCATGCGCATTACTTCTTCGTATGCATTGACCAACTTATTGCGGATTTGCAGCATGAGGCGCATAGAAAGGTCTGCTTTTTCCAGTGCGAGCATTGTCCCATGAATATCTTTATTTTCAGAAACCAGAAGTTCTACTTGTTTTGCTTCCGCATTCAACTGCTGTTGATTGACATCCTGCAGAAGTTTTTCAAAAGTCCTGCTTAAGCCGCCGCTTTCGATACCTTGCTTTTGACTTTCAGTTCCAATACTTAGACCTGGAATTGGAGGAGAAATTGAGGGTAAATTTATATTCATAATTTTTTTAGCTCACTATAACATTTCAAATCAGCTTTAAACGTTCCTGCCCAAATCTAGGGCGGACTGCGCCATATTTTTTGTAGCATTGAACGCCGCAGTATTTGCTTCATAGGAACGCGAAGCCTCCATCAGGCTCACCATTTCTTCCATTATGTTTACATTAGGCATGGCCACATATCCTTCTTCAT
>Ga0208570_1000077_pt1 | contig 49617 bp, 46 predicted proteins | sample DeeseametaMP1202_FD_184192 | JGI IMG/M metagenome (GOLD analysis project Ga0208570, IMG submission 184192) | Marine microbial communities from the Deep Indian Ocean - MP1202 (SPAdes) | ecosystem: Environmental > Aquatic > Marine > Oceanic | place: South Indian Ocean | collected 2011-03-08
GGGGGGGGTATGAGTAATCAAAAAATAAAACCAAACTGGAATGGGTTGTTAAGCACGTCTTTTGTGCTGTTGATCATATTGGCCGGATTTATGGGGTATCAGATTGCACGTATGGGGGGCGCGGCCGGAGAACCTTGGGGCAGCACCCATAATCTTTCGTTCATCGCATTGTTCGTGGGTGTATTGGTTGCCTTGGCCGGCCTTAAGTGGAATCCGAAATACTTTTCCTTATTGGGTGTATTGATGTGTCTGGTACTGATCGCACAGATTCTGGCCTTCACGGGCTTGTTCACCCTGGAATCGCTGTTCGCTTCAGTGGCTATCCTTTTTCTGGTGCTCGGAAACCTAAAGTTGCGCAAAAAATAGCTTCCACTATTCCAGAGCGGGTTTGTACCCGTGCTTCTCGTTTAGGTTTCCGGTTGCAGTAGCGCCAGGGTGTTTTGATCGAAGTAAAAGCGTTGCAGGTGACGGCGGATAAGGGTCTCTGCAATGCCTTCCTTTACTGCAAGCTGCGCCAAGTCCGGCGCGTAATTCAAAATCTCTGAAATAATCATTTCTTTGGTTACCCCCATCTCAGCGGTGATGCTTTGCAACGACTCTTCGCCGTATTTATCGAAGAAAAACTGTACGCCGGAATCGATCAGGGACTTCATGAAATCCGTATGACGCAGGTCGAGCCAGAACTCGTAGCCCATGACCAGCAGTTCCTGCAGGTCGGTTTCGGTGAAATATTTTTTGAAGTAACTGATGGGCCAGGCCTTGAGGTCGTCCCAGAGTGCCAGGGTGCTATTCAGAGCACTGTCTCGATAAAGGTCATTGTCCAGGGTGTTCTGCACCAGACGGATGGAGTTCGTTACGCTATTTTGGGATAGCTGTTTGCCCAGCCCGCTCATGTTTTCCGACATTGCCGGTGCCTTGTCCTGAAACCATTGACGCAGCCGGGTTATCCCGCTCGATAGCGGCTGCACTTTCATGAGTTGATTGGTTTCGAATAGATAGTTTTTGGCGGCGGTGAACACCAGGTCAGAAATGAAGGCCTGAAAGGGTTGGCTTTCACGGATGTTGGACACCGCATGGTCGAGCAGGCTTTTGCGCTCGAATATTTTTTCCAGCAACTCGGTTGCCACATAATCGGACACAATATCGCCGATCAGCGTGGTGTCGTTATGGGGGTGTTCATAAATGATATTGGCAATTTCACCAAACAGTTCCGGTATCGCGCCGGCAATTTCCATTTCGGTGGCATAGCGTTGCGCTGTGGCTTTTACTTTGTCTTCGTCGACGGATTGACGCAGGGTGATGGTGTCGAGCTTTTCATAGATGAACTCCAGCTCCTGCCTCACCAATGGCTCAAGTCGTGACGGGTTCAGGTCGTTTAACCAGAAGGCGGTCTGGGCATCCAGTAGTTGTTGCGCTTTTTCCTTGCTGAAATCCGACATCAGTACACCTGAATCAATGAGCTTAGGCGTGCATGGTAACCCACAGGGGGCATCAGTTTAAACCGCGGGAACCTATCAGTTTCGAAACTGCTACAGGGTTCGGTTATAGAGATTTTCGTTAGAGAAATTCAAGCGCTGGCTTTCGGGGGCGGGCATTGCAACAATGTGTTGCAGCAGGTCTTCGGCGTTAATGGGTTGATCGACGGGTTGCCCGAATTGCATCACCAGATCCGATGCATCCACTAGTTCGACGCCCATTTCCTGAAGTTTCGGCAATACTTTCTCAAGATAGGTGAGGGTAGCAGGATAAGGGTGGCCGATAGCGATGGCATGTCCGCGCTCTTGAGCGACTTTGATCAGGGCTCTGAACATGCGTTCAACAGCGGCTTCGGTTTGGACGTTATCCAGAAAGATGTCACGCTTCAGGGTGGGAATCGCGAACTGCGCAGCGCTGTCATTGGCGACAGAGTGCGGGTTCGTCATACTGTCGATAAAATAAAGGGGCTGGTTGCGTACCTCCTGCATGACCCACTGCATCATCTGCGTGTCAGCGGTGACGTTGCTGCCCATATGATTATTCAGCCCCACAATATGGGGTACTGATTGAATCGCCTTTTTTACTCTGGCTTTCACTTCCATTTCCGATTGATTGCGGGTCAGGCCGCCTTGATCCAGTTTGCGGGTTGGGTCGCTGCTCTCCATCGGCATATGCAGGATAACTTCCCGGTTACGGTCAAAGGCGGCGTTGGCGAAGATCTGGCTGTACGGGGTGAAGGGGATAATGGCGTAGGTAATGTTTCCGGGTAGCTGCAGGGCGCGCTCGCCGGACGGCCGGTTATACCCGAGATCGTCCAGAATAATGGCGATCTTGGGTAAGGTGGGCACCCAGGGCATGGGGGCTTGAGTGTCTAACGATTTGGCTGCGGAATAGGCCGGGTTGGGGCTGGCCAGGGTCAGGCCCAAGGTCAGCGCTAACATAAAGCTCAGGGCTAGGGATCCTACAGCAAAGGATCTGATCACTTTCATCCCTTAAGTGTAGTTTTTATCGGCGTGCCTGGGCAGGCCCCGCTCACTAATTTGTGAGCTGGGCCGCCTTTTCTGCCGTCGCGTCCGGCTTGGCTGCAGCAGGCGCTTTTTTCAATACATTGAGTGCCTTAAGTAGATTCAAGGCTTCGTACAATTGGTAGTCGGACTCCGAAAGAGTTTGTTCTTCCGGTGGTTTTTCCTCACCTTCGGTCACCTCAACGGTGTCATCACCTTCGCCGTCGGGATTAATCAGGTGGCCAGTCAGGTCCCGCTCTTTAATGCGCACCATGCCTTCGACCCGAGTAAGTTGAGCGTTTTCCACGGTGATATCCGGAACGATGCCGTTGGACTGGATGGAACGGCCTCCGGGCGTATAGTAGCGGGCCGTCGTCAGCTTCAGGGCTCGGTCATTGTTGAGCGGCAATACCGTTTGTACCGAACCCTTGCCGAAGGTGGTGGTGCCCATAATAACCGCCCGTTTGTGATCCTGGAGTGCCCCGGCAACAATTTCGGACGCCGACGCTGAGCCGCCATTCACCAGCACCACCAACGGAGTACCGTTGAGTAGATCGCCGGGAGCGGCATGGAATTTCATATCGGAATCGGGCAGCCTGCCTTTGGTGTAGACCACCAGACCGTCATCAACGAAAGCGTCACTGACATCCACAGCGGCCTGCAGTACGCCGCCGGGGTTGTTGCGCAAATCCAGCACCACACCGGTAAGATCGCCTTTGTTTTCTTTTTTCAGCCGGTCCAGTAATTTGATCATGTCCGGTCCGGTATTTATCTGAAATTGCGACAGGCGCAGATAGCCGTAATTTTTCTCAAGCAGGCGGCCTTTCACCGATTGCACTTGGATAACGTCACGTATCACGGTAATTTCCAGCGGCTTGTCGGCGCCTTCGCGGATAATAGTGAGGAGCAGTTTGGAGCCGGGTTTACCGCGCATTAATTTGACTGCTTCGCTCAGGGACAGCCCTTTAACCGGCGTGGAATCCAGCTTGATGATCAGGTCGCCGGGTTCAACACCGGCTTTCTTCGCGGGGGTGTCGTCTATGGGGGTGATCACTTTAACGAAGCCGTCTTCCATTCCCACTTCAATGCCGAGGCCACCGAATTCGCCGGTAGTGCTGATCTGCAGATCCTGATACGCCTCTGGTTTCAGATAGGCGGAGTGGGGGTCCAGTTCGGTGAGCATACCCTGGATGGCATTTTCCAACAGGTCTTTGTCGTCCACTTCTTCTACATAAGCTTGCTTGATGCGGTCGAACACGTCTGCGAAGGTGCGCAGTTCATTGATGGGGAGCTGGCCCTGTTCAGACGAATCGATGATGCCCTGAATTTCAGAGGTAGCGGGGTCGATATCCGGCATGGTGCCTTCATCGTCCAGTGAAAAGGCTAACGTGCTGAAGGCCAGAGCCGATATCAACGCACACTGCTGCCAAAAGCCGCGCCAGTTGGACGAGAGAGGATAACCCATGTTGAACTCCTATAAACTGATAATGGAAATCAGACCACAATCCACCGATCTGGTTTCAGTTACAGATAGACTAGCGTGAATACGCAGTGGCCGCACCAAAATTAAGCCTTCTTCCATTTTAGCCCTGACACCAGGCTGAAGGATTGATCGGTTTACCGTTTTTGCGAATCTCAAAGTACAGTCCGGCCAGATCCTGGCCTCCGCTGTTGCCGCTATAGGCGATGACTTCGCCGTGCCGGACCCAGTCGCCCGGGCTTTTCAGCAGCGATTCGTTGTGTCCATAAAGAGAAAGGTAGCCGTCGCCGTGGTCGACGATGATCAGCATACCGTAGCCCCGCATCCAGTCTGCGAATACCACGCGCCCGTGATGGACCGCTTTCACCGGTGAGCCGTCTTTACTGCCAATCAGTACGCCGTTCCAGCTCATCTTGCCATCGCCGCGGCTATTGCCGAAGCGCTTGATCATCTTACCCTGACTGGGCCAGTGCAGCTTGCCTTTCAATTGTGCGAAAGGTTGCTTGCCGATGTTTTCGGGCAAATCGCTCAGGGTTTGCTGTACCTGATGTAACACTTTTTCCAGATCCGCTTGGCTGGATTGCAGCTGTTTAATTTTACCGCTGCCGCTTTTCAGGCTGCTATCGAGCTTGGCCAACGCATCCTGACGTTGTTTTTTCGCATCGCCCAATCGTTGCTGCTCTTCATCCAGGCTACGTTTAAGCTGATCCAGTTCCGCCACTTTGTCGTTGATTTCAAGCTCGTTGTTGCGTATCTCCTCCAGGGTTTTATTAAAGGCGGTGATGCGGGCCATGCGCGCCTGGTGGTAATAGTCATAGAACTTCATCAGGCGCGCCATTTTGTCCGGCTGTTCCTGATTCAATAACAGTTTGACGTATTCCTGGCGACCGGAGCGATAGGCGGCGTTGATGTCTTTTTTGAGCGCGGACTTTTGCGATTCTTTGGCGCGGTTTAGCTTGGCCTGTTCCACTTCCAGAGCTTTTAATCTGCTTTCGGACTGAGTGAGCGCGGCACTCACGTTCTGCAGCTTACGACGGGTGTCGCTGATGGCCTTTTCAGCGCGTTGAAGTGCTTGCTCGGTGCTGCTGCGCTGAGTTTGAGTGCGTTTGATTTGCTGTTGCAGGGCATCAATATTGCGTTGTAATTGCTTTAGTTCTTTTTTAGTTGCTACCGGATCCACATTGGCAAAGGCCAGCGCAGGCAGCAAACACAGTGCATAGATAATCAGGCAGATTCTGGCTGGCATATTCCGGCTTATAACAGACCGTTAATGGTGAGTGGGGGAGTCCGGACCCTCAAACAAGAGGGTGTCCGGTCATTTCTTCGGGTTGCTCCAGGTTCATGAGCTTAAGGATAGTCGGTGCGATGTCGGAAAGCTTGCCCCCTTTCGCCTGTAGCTTGATATTTTTATGGCCGACATACACCAGTGGCACCAGCTCGGTGGTGTGGGCGGTATGAGGTTGACCACTATCCGGGTCTTCCATTTGTTCACAATTACCGTGATCCGCAGTGATCAGCATGTCCCCGCCCACGGATTCCACCGCTTCCACCAATCGGCCGATACAGGTGTCCAGCGCTTCAACTGCTTTAACTGCTGCATCAAAGTTGCCGGTGTGGCCTACCATATCGCCGTTGGCGTAGTTGCAGATGATGGTGTCGAATTGGCCGCCGGTAATGGCATCGACTAACTTGTCGGTGACCAGCGGAGCGTTCATTTCCGGTTGCAGATCGTAAGTCGCAACATCCGGTGACGGAATCAAGATCCGTTCTTCGCCGTCGTAGGTGTCTTCACGGCCGCCGCTGAAGAAGAACGTGACATGGGCGTACTTTTCGGTTTCTGCGATGCGTAATTGGGTTTTGTCGTTTTGTGCAAGATAATCACCCAGCACATTGATCAGCGCGGTGGGGGGGTACGCACAGCTGGCTTTGATGTCGGCTGCATATTGGGTGAGCATGACAAAGTCCGCCAGCGCAGGGACTTTTTTGCGCTGGAAATCGTTAAAGTCCGGGTTGATCATGGCTCGGGTTAGCTCTCGGGCCCGGTCGGCACGGAAATTCATAAACACTACGCTGTCACCATCGTTAATGGTAACGGCGCTTTGGTCTTTACCGGCGATGATAGTGGGCTTAACGAACTCGTCGTTCTCACCGCGCTCATAGGCGGCCAGTAAGCCGTCCACTGGATTGGCACTGGTGAATTCCGCTTCGCCTGAGGTCAGTAGATTGTAAGCGGCTTCAACCCGGTCCCATCGATTATCCCTGTCCATGGCAAAATAGCGTCCTACCAGGCTGGCGACGCGACCTATGCCGAGTTCCTCTAATGTGGACTGTAATAATTCCAGACTGGGCCGAGCCGATTTCGGTGGCATATCCCGACCGTCCAGGAATGCATGAACGTATACCCGCTTGGCTCCTTGTTTGGCCGCCAGTTCCGCCATGGCAACAAAATGATCTTCGTGGCTGTGTACTCCGCCGGGCGACAGCAGTCCGATCAGGTGCAGCGCGGAATCGTTGCTGACGCATTTGTCTACCGCCTCCACCAGGGTGGGGTTGGTAAAGAAATCCCCATCGCGAATCGCTTTGGTGATGCGGGTGAAATCCTGGTAAACAATACGCCCGGCACCCAGATTCATGTGGCCGACTTCGGAATTACCCATCTGGCCGTCGGGTAGTCCGACATCCATTCCGGAGCCCGAGATCAGTGTATGCGGGCGTTCACTCCAGAGCTTATCCCAGTTTGGGGTGCTGGCGTGGGCGATGGCGTTGAATTCTGTCTCGGTGCGATGGCCGAAACCGTCTAGGATGATCAAAACGTGGGGCGTTCGTGACTGGCTCATAATTCCAACTTCTTGATTGTTTGGCCGCGCAGGCCTGTTAACAGGTCAAAAGCTTCAGGCGCGTAGTTTACCTTAAAAACCTTGCCTTATCATGAGCCTGTTTGGGCGTGGCGGTGGTTTGTATTCACCCGTTTCAGGTATACTCTCCGACTATTTCTTTAGGGCATGTTAATGCCTTTCGATAAGTTGTTGAATCTACGGGAATTATAAATGGATCGTCTGCTCGAATTTAGCATGAATCACCCTGAACTGGTGGGGCCCTTTTTCGTCTTGTTGATCGGATTCTTTTTATTGGAGTCGCGGCGGGGTGGAAAAACCGTATCATCGGCCCAATTAACTAACCTGATCAACAACGAGGACGCCCTGTTGATCGATGTGCGCGATACCAAAGAGTATCGGGAAGGTCATATCACCGGCGCCCGTAACATCCCGTTCAGTAAGCTGAAGGACAGTCTGGCCGAAATAGCTCAATTCAAAGAGAAGCCCGTTGTTGTGGTCTGTAAAATGGGCCAGCACGCCGGTGCAGCCGGAAAGATTCTGAACACGGACGGCTTTAAAAACGTGTTGCGGCTGAAAGGCGGCATCGCCACCTGGAGTGCGGACGGTCTGCCGTTGGTGAAAGGCAAAGCCAAGTAGTCAGACGAGCCGTCAGAGGAACACCCAAGTAAGTAAGCCCAGTAATCTGAAAAAGCCGATGTGTATTATGAAAGAAGTAGTGATGTATTCGACGCCCTGGTGTCCCTATTGTATCCGCGCACGAAACTTGTTGCAGTCCAAGGGGGTCCCATTCAGCGATATTGATGTTTCCGGTCAGCCGCAGCTGCGACAGGAGATGCAAAACCGGGCCGGAGCGCACACGGTCCCGCAAATCTGGATCGGAGACACTCACGTGGGTGGTTGCGATGAACTGTACACATTGGAGCGTGCCGGTAAGTTAGATGGCATGCTGAACGCAGACAAAAGCTAACCCAAACCATAAATAGCAACTAACAGACATCCTGATTAGGGGAAGAGAATGAGCGAGCAAGCGGCTGATCAACAGCCTCAACAACAATTCCAACTTCAGCGTATTTATCTGAAAGACCTTTCCTATGAAGCGCCTAAAACTCCGCTACTGTTCAAAGAACAGTGGAAGCCGGAAGTGAATCTGGAAGTGAACAATACGGCGGACGAAGTTGAACAAGACATATATGAAGTCATATTGAAAGTGACTGTGACCGTAAAAAACGGTGAGAACACGGCCTTCATCGTAGAGGTGGCTCAAGCCGGTTTGTTTTTGCTGACCGGTGTTGAAGGGCTGCAAAAAGAAGGGGTATTGAAAGGTGTGTGTGCCAATATCCTATTCCCATATGCGCGTGAAGCCGTTTCAGATGTGGTGGCTCGCGGTACCTTCCCGCAGTTTCTGTTGCAACCAATCAATTTTGAAGCAGCCTTTGCGGAAAACCTGCGTAAGCAACAAGAAAGCGCAGCTGAATCTGCGCCTACGCACTGATTTCCAGCAAGGCTGGTGTCGACACTGCTTGCTATTGCAGTTGAAACCGGTCTTGTAGCGTCGACCACAATGACTGATAGGCCTTTGCGGCAGCGCTACTGTTAGCAAAGCAATGAATGGGTGCTCTATGAGTACCCATTTTTTCATAGTCACTGGCGTATGGAATTACCAGCGGCTCTTCTTCGTCGATCAACTCTTTCGCTTGTTCAAGCACGTCGGTATGGATCTTTCTTCGTTTGTCGACCATGGTAAAGAACGGTTGCAGGCGCAGCTTTTTCCACTGCTTTTTACCCGCCAGAAACGTTTTTAATTGAGCGTAGGATCGCAACGACAACGGCGACGGCAACAGCGGCACCACCAACACATCACAACAGGAAAAAATGTTTTCGGATAGTTTTGAATATGCCGGAGCGCAATCAAAAATCAGCAGCTTGTTTTGTTCGCTCAGGTGCTCGGCCAGCCTATCCAGTAACTTTTGTGAATCTTCTTCGCTACCCAGTAGCACTTCCAGTTTACGTAAACTCAGGTCAGCAGGTATCACATCCAGTCCGCGATAGGGGGAGTGCAACTTCAATTGTCCAACCGGTGTTTTGCCTTTAAATACACGAATCGCTTTGTGAGCGCTGTCGTCGTCAATTCCCAGATTCCAGGTTGCGCAGCTTTGCGGGTCCAGATCCCAGAGAATGGTGCGGATATCTGACTGCGCTGCCAGATAGGCAATATTTACGGCTGATGTGGTTTTGCCTACGCCACCCTTAACGTTGAAAAAAGCAATGGTCTTCAATCTTAACAGGCTCCTTATCTGTGCAAGAAACAACAAAAGAATAGAAAAGGAAAAGTGTCCAGGTGTTGAACTCGTAGGATGATACCAGAATTGATGTGCTGTTCGTTGAACAATAGTGCGCTTGATGGTGGCTTAAATTGTTAAATTGAGCCAGCGAAGTCCAGTTGCCGCCAAGCCTCATATAACACGATCGCTGTGGCATTCGATAAGTTAAGGCTGCGACTGTTTTCCTTCATCGGAATGCGGATGCATTGCGTCACCGCAACATGTTGTCGCACTTCCGGAGGCAGGCCTCTGGTTTCCGGTCCCATAATAATCGCATCGCCTTCTGCATAACGAACCTGATGGTAATGAGTAGTGCCCTTGGTTGAAATCGGATAACAATGGGTTGGTTGTGTTTGCTGCAGAAAATCCTCGAAGCTGTCGTGGATTTTCAGGTCGGCCCACTCATGGTAATCCAGTCCGGCGCGGCGCATCCGCTTATCGTCCAGCTCAAACGCCAGCGGTTTAATCAGATGCAGTTGCATGCCCGTATTGGCACACAAGCGGATTATATTGCCGGTGTTGGGGGGAATTTCCGGTTGATATAGAACAATATGCAGCATTTTTTATTAATGGCCAGGATAAATGTAAGGTTAAACCTGCGGTTAATTGATGATCACAAGTTGGTGATTTCTAACACCATTTCCAAATACTGTCTACGCTTTGTTTAGTTAGGGGTAAATCCCGTCGGTATGGAACAAAAGCAATGAGTAGTTGGATTAAACGTTTGTTTAAAAAGGAGAAAAGTAAGGCACGGTCGGTTGTTGGCGTTGATTTAACCCCCGTTAACGCGGCATGGTGCCAGATAGCAGAAGTTGATTCTCACCTTAAAATTCAGGGTGGTAGAGCAATTTCCGATGACTTTAAATCCCCTGCGGACGCGATGCAAGCGCTGATTGAAACCGCGTCGCTCCCCAATTCTGATTGCTATATCACGCTGGGACACCAGTACTACAACCTGCTTTTGGTCGATGCGCCACCTGTGCCTGACCAGGAATTGCGCGATGCGGTTCGTTGGAAGGTAAAGGATTTGATTGCTGAGCCGATAGATAAGGTAGTCGTGGACGCATTTCGACTGCCGGAAGACGCCTACCGGGGCCGCATGAACATGGTTTACGTGGCAGTGATCGACAGCAAAGTAGTTAAGGCTCTTCTGGAGGTCTGCGAACAGGCCGATATCGACGTATGCGGTATCAACATCACTGAATTGGCGATGGCGGCCATGACATCCGAGATGAGGGCCCTGCAACAGCGTAGTGTTGCCATGCTCTATCTGAACGGGCAGAGCGGCACCATCAACCTGATTGAGAATGGCCATCTTTACCTGACCCGCAACATTGAAGTCAATGCCGGGTCCGGCGGCTATACCGGTAACCTGGATTTTCAGCAGGACCCGGTGGATAACCTGGCGTTGGACGTACAGCGTTCGCTGGATTATTACGAGAGCCAAATTGGGAAGTCCGGCGTCAGTTGCGTGTATTTGGTGTCGTCGTCCGCAGAGCACAACGGCTGGCTGGAAATATTGCAGCAACGATTGCCGGTAAAGGTGGAGCTTTGCCAGGTTCCGTCAGACATGATGACCGAAGGCAGTGATTTTGCGTTGCCCGCCGGTGCAGTGGCTGCTGCATTAGGCGCTGCTGTCGGAGGCTTACGTGATGCCGTTTAAGCAAAGCGTCAACTTCTACCAGGACAGCTTCCGTAAACCGGTTGTTAAGCTGCCTCTGAATAAAATTCTGCTTGCCTGGGCCGGAGTGTTTTGTTTGTTGGCTGTGGTGTCGGCACTTGACTTGGCTCGCACCAGTCAGGCGAGGGCAACACTGAAAAAAATGGAATCATCTCAAGCGAAACTGGAGGCCGCTGTTGCCAAGCTCCAACAGCAAGCAGATGCGATTTCGCTGGATGAACGGTTGGTGCAACAGGAAAAAATGATGCGAAAAACACTGCAGAATAAACGCCAATTTATTCAGGCATTGAAACAGCAAGGAGAAATGAGCGATCTGAAATTCTCCGGCTATTTGCAGGCTTTGTCGACTATCGATGCCGGGCCAGTCTGGTTAACCCTGATTAACATACATGCGCCGGGGCCGGAAATAAGTTTATACGGCCTCACCAATAAGCCGAAGGCGATACCGCGTTATGTAAACCAGTTAAAAAGTGATTCCAGTTTTGTCGGTATGCGCTTCAAAGTGTTTAACCTGGAGCGGGATAAATCCAATTCCAACTACTTGACGTTTAATTTGAGTACTCGGTTTGATGACAATACTGCGCAGTAAATATCAGCAACTTGAAGACAAGTTGCACGCCCTTAGTGTGCGGGAAAGAGTGATTTTGGCTGTTGCGGTCGGAATTCTGATATTGGGTTTGTTTGATCAATTATTGCTGCGTGGCCTGATGGCGGAAAGGGTTCAGATTGAGAGCGAGAAAGCGGATGTGTTGCAAAATTTGCAGGTAGCGAATAACACCATTGAAGCACTGGAAAAAACAATCGCAAATAATCCTAATCTTAGCCTGCAACAGGCAATCGGGAAATTGCAGGTCAGTGAGCAGCGAATCGATGATCAGATTAACAGCATTACTACCGGTATGATTGAGCCGTCCCAGATGGCGTATGTGCTGGGTGAGCTACTTAGTGATGAATCCGGTTTGAAAATTTTGAGTATTCATTCCAGCGCAGCGCACCGGTTAATGGTGGCGGATGAACAGCAACAGCAGTCTGCAGCGATCTATCGGCATGAATTGGAATTAAAAATGGAAGGCAGTTTTTTCCAGATGAAAAAGTATTTGCGTGCACTTGAGGCATTGCCTGAAAGAGTGGTTGTTGACGAGTTGGAATACAAGGTCAATCAGCATCCTGATGGTGCGTTGGTGCTGAATGTACATACCCTGAGCCCTCATGAGGAGTTGATTCGTGTTGTTCAATAAACTCATTTTCGTATTGTTCATGTTTCCTTTTTCAATCGCGGCAGTATGGGCCATAGAGCATGACCCGACGAAACCGCCGTTGTTTTCTAACTATACCCAGCAGGCGGTGCATAGTCCGCTGACGCTTTCGCTGGTCATGAAGCGAGAGGGCGCCTGGCGTGCCATTATCAATGAGCAAGTGGTTTCCGTTAATGACCGAATCGGCAGCGCGCGAGTCATGATGATTGATGAAGATCAGGTTGTGTTGAGCCGATCAGGAGAGAGAATTATTTTGCAAATGTCGCTAGGTGATATACGCAGGGACGGAGAGTATGAAGAGGCTTTTTAATGGCTTGGCTATTTTAGGTGTTAGCAGCTTTCTTGTGAGTGGCTGTGCGTCCTGGTATCAACCGGAAGAAGTAGACGCACCTAAAAAAGAAAAGCGCTCTACTCCAACTTCGCTTAAGCAGAACCAGAGTAGTATGCCGGTTCAGGTTGAGGGGGCGAAAGCGATGCCGACTTCGGTATTGGATGTGCTGCCCGAGCCGAAATTAAAGAAAGCGTCGCCACGCTTCGATGTGACGGCGAAAGACACCCCGGCGAAACAGTTTTTTATGAGCCTGGTGCACGGTACATCGGTCAATATGGTTGTGCATCCTGAAGTGGATGGCAATATTTCCATCCGTTTGCGCAACGTTAACTTAACCGAAGCCCTGCGCGCCGTGCGTGACGCTTATGGCTTTGATTTTGTTGCTAAGCCCTATGGTTATCAGATTCTTCCCAAGTCGATGCAAAGCCGGGTGTTCCGGATTAATTATCTGAATGTAAACCGTAATGGGTTGTCCACCACGTCGGTGAGCAGCGGGCAGATCAGCACCACCGGTGAAGATCGGGAGGGCCTGTCAGGAAGCAGCAGCTCAAGCGAAACCCAGGTACAACAGAGCAGCAATATTCAAACGGAATCCAACAGCGGGTTTTGGCTTCAGCTGCATAACGTGTTGAGCATGATAGTCGGAAAGGCAGAGGGGCGTTCGGTGGTCGTAGATCCGGTCTCTGGCATAGCCGTTGTGAAAGCACTTCCTTCCGAGCTGCGCGAAGTGCAGGACTTTCTGGATACGGCTCAATTGAGCTTGCAACAACAGGTTCTTATTGAAGCGAAAATACTGGAAGTAGAGTTATCTGATGGGTACGCCACCGGTATTCAGTGGAACACATTTGGGCAAGGCTTTAACGGTGCCAGGGAAACCAGCGACAATACCTTTACCGGCGGATTGAATCAGGCGGACTTTAGCTCATTGATAAGTGATAACACGTCGCTAATTGGCGGTGTGTTTTCCCTGGGTGCCAATTTCGCGGATTTTACTGCGGTGCTCAGCATGCTCGAATTGCAGGGCAAGGTAAAAGTCTTGTCCAGCCCGCGTATATCTACGCTAAATAATCAGAAGGCAGTGATCAAAGTGGGTAGCGATGAGTTTTTCGTTACCGATATATCCAGCACGACGACAACAACGTCTGCCACGGTGAGTGATACTCCGGATGTGACGCTGACCCCGTTTTTCTCAGGCATTGCGCTGGACGTGACACCACAAATATCGGAAGCCGGTGATGTTATTCTGCATGTTCATCCATCCATATCCGAAGTAACAGAAAAGCGTAAGAGTATAGAGCTGGGCGGTGATAGCATTTCGCTTCCTTTGGCGTTTAGCACCATCCGTGAAACCGACAGTATTGTTCGGGCCGCCAATGGTCAGGTTGTTGTAATTGGCGGTCTTATGCAAGACAGCTACCGTGAAGAAATCTCACAAATACCCGTATTAGGCGACATTCCCTATGTTGGAGATGCGCTGTTCAAGCAGAAGCTGATGCGTAAAGTAAAAAGTGAGTTGGTTATTCTGCTGAAGCCCTATGTCGTAATTGGCAATGAGTTTGATGCAGAGGTGCGTTCAATAGAACAGCGTTTTGAACCCTATCTCCCTGACATGCATCAGTCACCCATTGTGCGCCCCCACGAAGAAGACCAGCCCGGTGACGTCGAAGGGTTTGATCTGGAATCACGAGAGTAATCGATATGGATACAGCGCAAGCGCCTAAAGTACGAATCGGTGACCTGCTGGTATCGAAGGGCTTAATCGCAGACGAGCAGCTGAAGCAGGCACTGAACGAACAAAAGAGAACCGGCAAGAAAATTGGCAAGGTTGTGGTCGATCTCGGGTTTGTGACAGAAGCGCAAATGTTGCAAACCCTGGCAAACCACTTTGGCTATCCCTTTGTTGATCTGGTGCATTTCCGTCTCAATAGTGAATTAATTAAAGTGTTGCCGGAAACCTATGCTCGCCGTTTTCGGGCCATCTTGCTGAGCGAACAGCCGGACGGTTATCTAGTGGGTATGGCAGATCCACTGGATCTGCTTTCAATTGACGAATTGCAGCGGTTGCTGCGACGTCCGGTAAATCCGGCGTTTGTAAAAGAGCACGAGTTGTTGGGAGCGATGGATCGTTCTTACCGTCGCTCCGAGCAGATTGCTTCCATTGCGGTGGAGCTGGATTCGGAGCTGGAAACCACCGATGTGGACCTGGAGAGTCTGGCGACCACCACTGATACCGCAGAAGCACCGGTGGTGCGCTTGCTACAAAGTATTTTTGAAGATGCGGTGCAAGTGCGGGCCTCCGATATTCATATTGAACCGGATGAACATGAGCTTCGGGTTCGATTGCGGATTGATGGGGAGTTGCAGGAACAGGTTATGAAAGAGCGCCGTATCGCTGCCGCGTTGGTGTCTCGTTTGAAAATAATGTCCGGCCTGGATATATCCGAAAAGCGGTTGCCGCAGGACGGGCGATTTAATATCAGGGTTCTAGGTAAAAGCATAGACGTTCGTTTGTCGACACTCCCCACACCCTATGGCGAGTGTGTGGTTATGCGTTTGCTGGATCAGTCGGCAGGCATATTGTCGATGGACAAGTTGGGCATGCCGGAAGCCCTTCGCCACCGTTTCGAAAACCTGGTGCAACGGCCTTATGGCATGGTGTTGGTAACAGGGCCCACCGGAAGCGGTAAAACAACGACCTTGTATGCGGCGCTCTCGCTGCTCAATTTGCCGGAGCGAAAAATCATTACCGCAGAGGACCCGATTGAATATCGTTTACCGCGAATTAATCAGGTGCAAATTAGCCAAAAAATCGGGCTTAATTTCTCCACCGTATTGCGTACCGCGCTGCGTCAGGATCCGGACATTATTCTGGTGGGAGAGATGCGGGATCAGGAGACCGCAGAAATCGGCTTGCGTGCAGCTATGACAGGACACATGGTTCTGTCCACTCTGCATACCAATGACTCGGTGTCGACGGCGATGCGGCTGATCGATATGGGTTGTGATTCGTTTTTGGTTGCATCGTCGCTACGCGCGGTTATAGCGCAGCGTTTGGTGCGAAAAATATGTGAACATTGCAAGCAGCCATACACACTTACACCGCAGGAAAAAACCTGGCTTTCCAATATTGATGCAACCGCTGTGGATGCCCAATTCCAGAAGGGCAGCGGCTGTCATCATTGTAATAATACCGGTTATACCGGTCGCCTGGGTGTGTATGAATTACTGGAAATGAACGAACCCTTGCTGTATGCACTGCGTAAGGGGGATGCTGCTGAATTTACCAAGGCGGCCAGGGATAACCCTGAATTTGTGACCCTTAGTCGTTGCGCTTTGGATTTTGCCCGTTCCGGAATCACCTCGGTTCAGGAAGTCTTTAAAATCTCGGCTACGCTGGAAGAAGGCTGATGGCCGGGCAATCGTTTAGCTATCGTGGTCGATCCGCCAGCGGCGATGAAGTGCGCGGGGTAGTCGAGGCAAGCAATGCGAGTGCGGCTGCCGTGCAGCTACAAAAGCAGGATATTGTTCCGGTTGCGATCAAGGAGGTGACGCAGTCGACACAATTGAATTTCAAATTTCAGCTACCGTCTCAAAAGAAAATAAACACCGATGACCTGATTATGCTTTGTCGACAGATGCGCGCGCTAACCCGCGCAGGTGTCCCCATTATTCAGGCCATCGCCGGGCTTGCTGATATCAGTAAATCGGAACTCCTGAAAGAGGCATTAGCCGACGTCAATGTACGATTGGCGACGGGATCCAGTTTGGCCAGCGCCATGGGCGCACATCCTAAAATATTCAACACTATGTTTGTCAGCATGATTCATGTGGGTGAAAACACCGGTCGCCTGGAAGACGCTTTTTCAAAGTTGATTTCCCATATTGAGATGGAGCGGGATACCCGCAACCGGATGACCCAGGCCATTCGTTATCCGACCTTTGTCATTGGTGCGATGATGTTGGCGATGATGATTGTGAATGTTTTTGTTATTCCGCAGTTCTCTAAAGTTTTTTCCAAGCTCGGGTCGGAGCTGCCAGCTCCTACGCGTATCTTAATAGCGGTTTCTAATTTTACGGTTGATTATTGGTGGTTGATTGGGATTGTCGTGATTGGCGGACTATTCGGTTTTCGGCATTACATAAAAACTGAAAGAGGACGCCTTTGGTGGGACAAGGCGAAAATGAAACTTCCGATAATCGGGGGTATTTTTGAACGAATCGCTTTGTCCCGCTTTGCCCGCAGTTTTGCCATGACTTTCGAGTCTGGTGTGCCGGTGTTACAGGCATTGTCGATCGTCGGTCCCACTGTGGGTAATGAGTTTATTGCATCGAATATTGATTCGATTCGCCGTGGAGTTGAACGTGGTGATTCGCTCGCCCGCAGTTCCGCAGCCGCGGGAATTTTCTCCGATTTGGTGTTGCAGATGATATCGATAGGCGAGGAAACCGGGTCACTCGATAAATTACTTCACGACGTAGCGGATTTTTATGATGAGGAAGTGGATTACGACCTAAAGGGATTAGCCGATGCAATTGAGCCTATTGTGTTGGTATTCCTGGGAATATTGGTGTTGGTTCTGGCGTTGGGCGTGTTTTTGCCAATGTGGGAGCTGGGATCTGCAATGCAGCGTAAATAGCAATTTTTAACAGATTGTTTAGTTTCGTGAAAAAAACAATGTTGTGTATTTTCTGGACTATATTTATGAAACAACCTGACAACTATTTTGTAGAAGTGGATAGCAGACATTTTTGTATAAAACCGGCAAGAGACGCTTCGCGCGGTTTTACCCTGATCGAGTTAGTCGTGGTGATCGCGTTGATCGCTATTCTGGCCGCTGTGGCACTTCCACGGATGCTGGATACCTATGACAACGCGCACGAAGCCGCTGTTTTTGGTGTTGGTGGCGCAATGGCGTCGGCAATGATTTTAGTGCGCAGCCAATGGGTAGCCAATGGCGGTAGTTTAGCGGTTGATGGAGTCGATGGTTTTGGCAATGACGACATCGCCACCAGCTCAGACGGTTGGCCCACGGATGCCGGCATGGCCGCCGGCTCCAGCCACAGTGCGGTGCTGGACAGCCCGGAACGATGTGTCCGTTTATGGCGCGGCGTGCTGGTGGCGAATGCGCCCTCGGTTTCGAGCAGTTCCGGCAGCGGCGCAGATTACCTGGTGGATACCGTCAGTGGCAACTGCCGTTTTACCTACCAACGTAGCGACAGAGGCAGCAACATAATTTACAACGCTAGGACCGGCGAAGTCATTACCACAATTTAATGGTCGTGCCGGTTGAATTATTTTTAAAAAGAGGTAGCAAGATGAACAAGCAACAATCAGGTTTTACTTTAATAGAATTAATCATGGTTATCGTGATACTGGGCATACTGTCCGCTTTCGCGTTGCCTCGGTTTGCGGATCTCAGCGGCAGCGCTGAAACTGCTACCATTCAAGCGGCATTAGGCGCTGTCAAATCGGCTTCCGCTATAGCCCACGCATCCGCGCTTGCAAATAATCAGAACGGCGCTACCGGCTCGGTCTCGATGGAAGGAACGGCAATCGCTCTGGCGTACGGCTATCCAACCGCAGCGAGCGTTTGTTTGGCTGCAAACCTGGGTGCTACGGACTACACCTGTTCCGGTGGTATTATCACCACGGTTGGCGGTGAAGAGTCGGACCCATGCTTTAATTATACCGCTGCGGCTGCGGTCAATACTGCCCCCGCCATTTCCACAGTTGGCGCTATGAACGCTGCCGGTGATACATGTACACCTTAATACGGGTTTTCATGATTTCAAAATGAAAGCCAACGAAGGTTTTACCTTGGTCGAATTGATCATGGTAATCGTTTTAATCGGGGTGCTGGCCGCTGTGGCTGGCCCCCGTTTTTTTTCGGCTGATATATTTGAAGATCGGTTTTTCTATGACGATGTGGTGCACGCGGCCCGTTATGCACGACAGTTTTCAGTGACCAAAGGCTGTTATACCCGCCTTGCGATCACCAGCTCGCAATTTGAGTTGCAGCGGGATACGGATTGCAACAGCAGTGCTTTCGATTTTTCTGCAGTGGTGAAACGACCAGAAGATCAGAGTGAAAATTTCCGCAACGTGGATGCCCCCGCCGGCACCGGGGCCGCCAATCTGGTGTTTGACAGCCAAGGTCGCGCAGGCAGTGTTAGCGCGAGTGTTTTTACGGTCTATTCCTCCACACAAACTTTCACCATTGGCAGTCGAACATTCAGTGTGGATGGTGAAACGGGGTTTGTGCGATGACGCCTCTTGTTAAGGCTGCTGGGTTGACTTTGGTGGAATTGATCATAGCGATTGTGATTGTATCCGTTGCTTTTGTCGGCATGATGTCGGTTTACGCCGGCTTGGTTTCCCGTTCGGCGGATCCGATGATTTATCAGCAATCGTTAGCGATTGCTGATTCCTTTATGGAAGAAATTGCTTCAAAAGAGTTCCCCGCGTCTTTCTCCGGTGCCTGTCCGGCTCCTCCGGACGATCGCTCGGAATACGCTGATGTCTGCGATTACCATACATACAGCGCGACTGATATAGAAGATGTAGCGGGCAACGACATGGGTTTAGACGGCTATGGCGTCAGCGTTGAAGTGGTTGCCGCGGGCAGTGACATCTCGATTACAGATAATAACGATGCATTGAAAGTGACGGTGACGGTTTCCCATCCTCTGGGGGATGCCCTGGTAGTGACCAGTTACAGGACGCGTTATTGATGCGGCGTTCAACTGGATTCACCTTGATCGAATTAATTGTGGTGATCACCGTCGCCGGTATTATTGCCGTGATGATGTCGGTTTTGGTGGGTCGCCAAATGTCGGGTTACGTACAATTGCAACAGCGTGCCCAACTTGTGCAGATGGCGGACTCCGCACTACAAAAAATAGCGTTGGATATTCATCGTGCTGTACCCAATAGCGTTCGGGTGAATGGTAACTATTTGGAGTTGGTGCCGGTTGTTTTGGCTGCGCCTTACCGCAGTGAAGAGGATGCGTCGGGTACTTCTGACAAGCTGGACTTTTCCACGGCAGACGCAAGCTTTGATGTTCTCGCCGATATGATTTCCTCATCACAAGCTTTCAGTGGTGGGCAGGTGGTGGTCTATAACCTGGGATTGACCAACGGTGGGGCTCCGGTGTTGGGCGCTAATCTTTATGCCTCAAACCCATCGGCGCAGGCCCATGTTATTTCTTCCCCCGGAGTGAGTGTAACCAACAATGGTGCTCAGGATGTAGTGAGTCTGGATACCGCCCATCAATTTTCCCAGCGTTCACCGAATCAGAAAATGTATTTGGTAAACGGCGCGATTACCTACCACTGCGATGCCGCCAATGGCACTCTTATTCGCTATGGAAACTACGCTATTCAAGAAAGTCAGCCAACCAATGCCGGCGCAAGCCCGTTAAGTAGTGCAGCCGATGCGACGTTGGCTAACCAAGTTAGTAACTGTGTTCTGCGTTACAGCAGTGGTTCGTTGGCGCGTAATGCTGTCGTTTCACTGCAATTGACGCTATCGGATGGTGAGCAGTCCACTACACTTATGAAACAGGTTCAGATTAATAATGTTCCCTAGCAAGAGCAGACATCAATATCACCGCGGGCGGCACAGCGGATTTGCTCTACCGGCCGCCATTTTCATTGTGGTTATTATTGCATTGATGGTTGCGGCGATGGTGCGGTTAGGTGCAGGGCAAACGGTGGGTGTGAATCAGGGGTTATTGTCTACCCGCGCTTATTGGGCTGCGCAAAGCGGATTGGAGTGGGGGTTGTACCAGGTTAGTGCGAATGGAAGTTGTAGTGGTAGTAGCACACTGGATGTCGGGATGTTTCAGGTGGTTGTCACCTGTGCAAGCCAATCCTACCAGGAGGCCGGTGCAACCAGTGTTCAAAGCTATCAGATCAGTGCTGCCGCCAGTACCAAAGGTTTAGGGGTGGATGATCCGGATTACGTGTTCCGGTCGTCGCAGGTTGAAATGCTAATTAAACAGTCGGGTTAACCGGTCAGTTCTGGGTAAGGTTGAGCAGACAATCGTGGGTGTAATTATGGTGAGGTATCGGCTCTGTAAGTTGAAGTTCGGTTTGCTGATCGGAGCCTTGTTAGTGGTGCCTTCGGCAATGGCTGCTAATCCTGCATTGTATTATGGTGCGCCACGATGCGGAGCCAATAACCAAGTGGTGGTGGCTTTTAAAAGCGGGGCTGGTTATTCCCAGCTCAACACCGTAACGACCAATAACGTAGCGAACTATTCCGTTAGCGGACATACGGTGACGTCCGCTGTCTTTAGCACGAGTGCTAACAGTACTGTTTTAACCTTGAATTCTACGCTGGGTAACCTGACAAAATACACAGTTAACGTCGCTAATATACAAGACCAAAACGGTTCCGGTATTAGCGCGTCATCGGATACTTTTTTCTATTCAACAACAGAGTCTGGGTTGGTTGGGGAGCTTTATAATCGCAAAGATTATAGCGGCGATGTTACAATCAAAGTGGATCCGGTGATTGATGAAACTTATAACGGTGGGTTTCTTTGTATTTTTTTTCCTGGGTTGTGTGGCACCGATGTTTCTGCACGCTGGAAAGGGTTTTTGTTGCCTGCTGAATCCGGCAATTTTGTGTTCGAAACAGAAACGAATGACGGATCCCGGCTTTGGGTAGGTGATCTTTCTGCATCAATAATTAATTATTGGGGAGCCGACGGCTCCAATGCAGTGACCCGAACTTCTGCAGCCAAGTCACTGACGCAAGGAGTTTACTATCCCATCGTGCAGGATTTTTATTACGATCGTCAGGGCTTCATTTTTTATGACACGGGTTCCATTGTGCTACGCTGGGATCCTCCTTCGCAAAGTAAACGGACCATTCCCAGCTCCGCGCTGTCAACCTGCGTTGCTGTAGATGACACCCCGGTTTTGGACCATTTCGAAATCACTGTGCCAGCCAGCGCCAGTGCCTGTGGAACCGCTCTTGTCACCATTACCGCTATTGATTCCAGTGGCAACCCCATTACGGATTACACTGGCACAATCACCTTGGGTATGACCAGTAGTGCAGGTGACTGGAGTGTCAGCAGCGGTGCCGGTAGTTTAAATAATGGCACTGCCGGTGACGGCGCGGCAAGTTACACTTACGCCGCCGCTGATAACGGCGTGGTAACGCTGTCCTTAGACCACGCTCGTGTGGGCAGCGCGCAGGTCACGGTGAACGCGAGCGCAGAATCTATCTCAAATACGTCCACGGCCATTCAATTCCTGAACGCGGGAATTACGATCAGGAATGAGTCCGCTAGCGGCTGGGATGTGATCGCCGGACGCGATCATGATCTTAGCGTCGCGTATTTGTTATTTAATGAGGCGAAAGAAGAGTGCGAGCCCGAGGATTTTGATGCCCAGATTGATTTGAAATTTTGGGTGACCCCGACCGCAAGCCTTTCACCCCCTGCAGTGGTTCCTGCGCTCTCCGGCAGTGCGGGATACAGCCCGCTGAGTTCCGATGGCACCAACCCGACGACCTTGTCTGTGGATGTCACGGGCGGGGTCGGCGCACTCAACCTGCGTACCAGTGATGTGGGGGATTTTAATCTGCATGTTCTGGATGACGTCAGTGATTTTGCGGTCAGTTCGCCGGGGGCACAAATTGAAGGAGAGCAGGACAAAGGCGCGCCTATAACCGTACGTCCTTTCGGCCTGTATGTGGTGGCTCAAGGCAACGATTGGCATAACCAGTTTGAATCATCCGGGCTCAGTGCTGCAAACGCGGACGGCCCGGCCTATGTTAAGGCGGGTGATCCGTTTTCGGTGTCCGTTAGCGGTATGTTGTACGACGCTGCCGATGATAGCGATGGCAATGGGGTTCCCGATGGCTTTGCTGACACTGATCCCTCCACGCTGGCCAATCTCAGTGACAATGGCGTCACTCAAAGTTTCGGGCAGGAAAACGTGGTGGTGAATGTCACTGCACAATTGATCACCCCGGTGAGCGGTAATCCCGGCATCCTATCAGCAGGCCCCGGCCCCTTTTCGGGTGGCATCAGTACGGGCACATACCGTTACAGCGAAGTAGGTATCATTGAATTAAAGGCGGCTAGTGACGCATCCTATTTGAACAGCGGTGTGGCTCTTTTGGGTGCGTCCGGTTATGTGGGTCGTTTTATACCCCATCATTTTGATGTGACGTCGAATACCGTGAACCTGACCGATGGCTGGCTTGATTCCGATGGCGATAACATAAATGATTGGGATTGTGACTTTACCTATTTTGGGCAGAGTTTCGGGCTCGACACGCCACCTCAGCTAACGTTCACCGCGCGCAATCGCGATAATGTGGTTACGCAGAATTACGCAGGCACATTCAACAAGTTTTCTGCAGTGAGCGGGACTTTCGTTGATAATGGACTGCCGCTTGCTTCCGGCAGTGCGCTGTCGACCCCGGCTACGCCCGTAATGTCAGTGACTGATGACGTTGTGCCCGGGCAGTTTATCCAAACCGTCAGTGGCTACAGTGAAGCGCCTTACGCGATTCGTTATAGCAAACCTTTGCAACCCGGTGCCGGGGAGATTCCGTTTGATGCCGACCTGGATTTGGTTTTTCCTGATGATAGCGGCAACAATCTGACCGATCTGGATGGTGTGTGTTACGAGGTTGATACCAATGGGGATGGGGTAACCGACAGCTGTCGGCCTTTTACTCTCAGTGGTATTGGTGGCACCCGAATACTGTATGGCCGGCTGAATATAGATAATAACTTCGGTCCGGAAATCAACACACTTATTCTGCCGCTTCGCAGCGAATATTGGCAATTGAGTGGGGGTATGTACGGCTTCTACGTAAACGGTGCCGACAATGTTGCTGCCACCAGTCCGGGTGCGTGTACCGGTACCACCGGGATCACGGTTGGTTTGCAGTATTATCCGGCCAGGAAAGGCAACCTGGAGGGCAATACGGCCCCAGCACTGGACGGTTTAGTGGATGGGCTGGGAAGAGTGGTTTTTTCCGCTCCGGGTGTGGGCAACAGCGGTCAGGTTAATGTCAATTTATTAGGTCCGGATTTTATGCAGTTCGATTTTAACGGCGATGGCGTTGCGGAGGCCGCTGGAGCCACTGCGACCTTCGGAATCTACGGTGGTAAAAACTCACCGGTCATATATAAGCGCGAATCTTATCGCTAAGCTGGGTTGGTGAGTTGATCCCTCCCGTTGGAAGTGTTAAACCCTTCAGTCTATGTTAGGCCGCTGCTTCTATTTTCCCTACAGACTGAAGGTGGATTATGTTTCGAACCGTAGCAATAACCGGCGCTTCTTCCGGAATTGGTAAAGCCCTGGCGCTCGAATTTGCCCGCAAAGGCGCAAGTCTGGCTTTGTTAGCCCGGCGTACGGAGCTGCTCGAGCAATTGGCGTTGGAAATCAAGGCGCAGCACAGCAACGTTAATGTGGTATGCATTGGTCTGGATGTGGCTCAACCAGAAACCGTGCCTGCGGCATTAGAACAAGCGCACCGTGCGCTCGGTAGCCTTGATTGTGTGATTGCCAATGCGGGTATCACCGGTGTTAACCGCACCGGCAAAGGCGACTTCAGCCAGGACATTAACGTCATTCAGGTGAACCTGATTGGCGGTATGGCCACAGTGGATGCGGCCGTAAGAATATTCAGGAAGAAAAAAAGCGGCACGGTAGTGGGAATTTCCTCGGTTTCAGCGTTCAAGGGAATTCCGGGCAGCGCCGCCTATTCAGCCTCCAAGGCCGGCTTTAGCAATTATTTGGATGCCACCCGAATAGAGCTGAAAAAGCACGGTATTGAAGTGATTGCCGTACATCCCGGGTATGTGAAGACAGAGCTTACCCCGGGTATGGAAAAATTCCCTTTCGTGATTCCTGCAGACAAAGCGGCAAAGGCAATTGTAAGTGGCATTCTTAAACATCACAGCAATATCATTGTTCCGGCAATGCCTTGGGCAGTATTGGGTAAAGTGATGCCGATGCTTCCGGATAAAATTGTAGAGAAAGCATTTTAATATCGCTTGACGCAGTACGGAGCATAACCCCATGGAAGATAGTTGGTTGAAAATGGCGAAGCGGCTGCAAGCATTGGCCGTGACCGGATCGGAGTTCACTCGTGATCCGTTTGATCGTGAGCGTTACCAGGAAATATCCCATATAGCGACCACCATGCTGGGCCAGCTCGGTCAAGTGCCGGTGACCCGTATCCTGGGTTTGGTCGGTCCTATGGAAAAAGGCTATGTAACGCCAAAAGTTGAAGTGCGGGGTGCGCTCATCGAAGACGATAAAATATTATTGGTGCATGAAAAGGAAGATGGTCGTTGGACGTTACCGGGCGGCTATGCCGACGTCGGGTTGTCGGCAGCGGAAAGTGTAGAAAAAGAAGTGTTCGAAGAAGCAGGTATCAAAGTCAAAGCCCGTTATTTGTATGCCCTGCGTCATAAAGCAAAATGGGAATACGATCCGGATACCCGGGACTTTTATAAGTTGTATTTTTTGTGCGAGCGCGAACACCGCGAGCCTCTGCAGCATGGGCCGGAAACCCTTGATGCGCGTTTTTTCGCGCGCAATGCGTTGCCTGAGTTATCAACGGGGCGTGTGTTGCCCCGTGATTTATTGGATGCCTGGGATTTTTATACGCTTAGTTCAAAGTCAGCGCAGTTTGATTAACCCCGCTGTTTTACCCGTCACCTTCATCGTCATCGTCGGAGTTAGACCCATTCATACCCAGCTCCTTGATTTTACGGGTTAAGGTGTTGCGTCCCCAGCCCAGCAGCTCCGCAGCATCGCGACGCCGGCCGGCGGTGTGCTTGAGCGCAGTTTCGATCATTATGCGCTCAAAGGCCGGTACGGCTTTGTCCAGTAATCCCCGCTGACCGCGGGATAGAGCTTGATCAGCCCAGCCACGCAAACCCTGTTCCCAGTTTGATGAGGCGTCTTGTGAGCCGTGCGTTTCCAGCAGCTCAGGAGGCAGGTCATTGATCAATACTTCGCGGCCTGACGCCATTACCGTTAACCAGCGGCAGGTGTTCTCCAATTGTCGCACATTGCCTTTCCAGTCCAGCGTCATCATGTATTCTTCAGTTTCGGATAACAAAACCTTGGTTTCGACATTAAGCTCCTTGGCGGCCTTTTGCAGGAAGTGGCCGGCTAATTGCGGAATGTCTTCGCGTCGCTCATTGAGTTTTGGCAGGTGAACACGGATCACGTTCAGACGGTGGAATAAATCTTCCCGGAACTTGCCCTCTTTAACCAGCTGCTCCAGATTCTGGTGGGTGGCGGCAATAATACGAACATCCACTTTTACGGCTGTATGTCCACCAACGCGGTAGAAAGTACCGTCCGCAAGAACCCGCAGTAAGCGCGTTTGCGCATCCAGCGGCATATCGCCGATTTCGTCCAGAAACAGGGTGCCGCCATTGGCTTGTTCGAAGCGCCCCTGACGTTGAGCCGCTGCGCCGGTGAACGCCCCTTTCTCGTGGCCGAACAATTCCGATTCGATCAGGTCTTTGGGGATCGCTGCCATATTCAGGGCGATGAAGGGCTTTTCGGAGCGTGGGCTGTGGCGGTGTAACGCGCTGGCCACCAGCTCTTTACCGGTACCGGATTCACCGTTGATGAGCACCGTGATGTTGGAATGAGAGAGCCGGCCAATGGCGCGAAACACCTCCTGCATGGCCGGCGCTTCGCCGATGATATCGGTATTGGTGTTGAACACGGCATCCGGAGATGTGCCTTGCTGTTCCTGGCTATGGGTAATGGCACGTTTCACCAAGGAGACGGCATCATCCAGATCAAAGGGTTTGGGTAGATACTCAAACGCACCGCCCTGATAGGATTGCACGGCACTGTCCAGATCCGAGTGCGCGGTCATGATGATCACGGGCAGGCTGGGGAAATTATCCTGGATATACGCCAGCAAGCCGAGGCCATCGGTGCCGGGCATGCGCACATCGGTAATGACTACATCCGGTTGGGCGTTGCGCAGTTTGTTGAGCGCAGAGTCCCCGGAGTCGAAGGTAGAGGTATGGATGCCTTCTTGTGCAAGCGCCTTTTCGAGGACCCAGCGAATGGATTTATCATCATCTATGATCCATACGTGTTCTTGTCCGTGCATGGTTTATGCTCCAACGTTAAATTGCCCCTCTGGTTGTTCCAGTGGTAGCAGCAGTCTGAAAATGGTTTGACCCGGGCGGCTATCGCATTCCACCAGCCCGTGATGCTGACTTATTATTGATTGAGAAATTGAAAGTCCGAGGCCCGTGCCGCTTGCCCGGCCACTCACCATCGGATAGAACATCGTTTCCTGCATTTCCCGGCTGACCCCAGGGCCGTTATCCTCTATTTCCACCAGCACCAGCAGGCGGTGGCGGACATGGCCAATAGTGAACTGACGCAATGCCCTGGTTCTGAGTACCACGATGGGATTGGCCTGATCCTCGGACTCATTCAGTGCTTGCTTGGCGTTGCGCACAATGTTCAATATGGCTTGAATCATTTGATCCTTGTCGACCCATAGCTCGGGCAGACTGGGATCATAATCGCGGTGAATCTGTACGCTGTCGGTAGAACCCGGCTCGCCGGTCTCTGCGCTGAGTACCGATCGCACACGCTCCAGAACTTCGTGAATGTTAGCCAGGGCAAGCTTGGGTAACTTGCGTGGCCCCAGCATCTGATCCACTAGGTTTCGAAGACGGTCTACCTCGGCAATAATGATGTCGGTGTACTCCGTCATGGCACCGTCCGGCAGCTCCCTCGCCAGCAGTTGTGCCGCTCCCCTGATTCCCCCAAGCGGATTTTTAACCTCATGAGCTACGCCCCGCACCAGTGCTCGGGTGGCTTGATGGGCGTTAAGAATGTTGTCTTCGCGGCTGATGCGCATCAGGCGGTCAAGTGGGCGCAGCTCCAGTAACAGACTGTGTGTCTGATTCGATGCAGTGATCGGCGTGATGGTGTAATCCATCGTAACCAGTTGTGGGTTGTTGCCGATAAATACCTGCGCCTCACGTTTGGTAAAGGGGTGCAGATCCCGTAATGCGCTTTGCAGATCCGCTTGCGTACTTTGATCGTTGTCATGAAACAGATGCTGAATCGACGTGCCGAGCAGCTGGGACATGCTTGCCGCCATGAGTTGCTCTGCTGCGGGGTTCATATACATCACACGCAAGTCATCATCCAACAACATAACCGCGGTTGTCAGGTGATCCATAAGCCGGCTGGGTAGCTCGTAATTCTTTGATACCCTTACTGTATTCACTGCTTTCATAGAACCTCGATCGTGTATATCCCGACGATGCAAGAACCAAACCAGCTGTGAATCAGAAGTTAGAGTTTGGTGCATTGATCGCAATTAAGTTAAAGGGTGCCGTCTAAAAACAGGCACTGGACTGCGCTGCCGGAGTGTTAAGCGGCAGAGTTTCGGTTATTTGCGGAGCGGTATAGGGTCAGGTGCCCCGATATGGCTCCTTCTAAGTGAAGGTAGGGTTAATCTTAGCCGAAATGAAGGGATGGGCGTACCATTTTGGTGCGCCGTGATATTGGTGTGCCCGACTACTTGGCGTTTATATTACTTTTTTTGTGGGATGGCGCTGCGACGGATGTAAAAGGTCAGGGTATCGCTTTTTCCTACCACGTTTTCATCTTTGTCACGAACGGTCGCGGTGACCGCATAAGAGCCTCGTTCCAGATTATCGAACGGGAAATAGGTTGACCTTACCGGCTCGCTCTTCGGGATGCCGTTAAAATAGAGCTGGATGGTGTCGCCAGCGCGCAGGCTGGGGTCCAGTGATACCGATACCGTGGCCTTGCCGCCGTTATTGATGAAATTCTCATCGGGCTGGGGGGAGGTGATTTTGATGTCCTTGTATTCGAAGGCTGTTTTTTCCTGGCTTTCTTCCGGAGTATTTTTGGGTACCGGAATCGCCGGAACCGTGGCAACCGGTTTAACATCCATTTTTTCTGCACCCTTGGTAGGCTCGTCAGTGAATACGGTGTTGCCGTCTTTGTCAGTGTATTTGTATACGGTCTCGGCCTGGGCCGAAAAACTGATTACCATCACTGCGGCCAATAGGGTGGGGGTAAATCGCATGGCAGGTTCCTTTTTAATTGTTCTCTTGATTAAGACACCATATTACCCGGCATAATACAAAAAAAGCTCCCATATTCGGGAGCTTTTTCGCACTTTGGCTACCGGAGTAGCATTAAGTGTAGCTTAGCAAGAATAGTACATTTCAAACTCAACCGGGTGAGTTGTCATGTTCAGTTTCTCTACTTCGCCGCGTTTCAGATCTACGTAACCTTCAATCATGTCCTGAGTGAACACGCCGCCTTCCATCAGGAAGTCTTTGTCCGCTTCCAGTGCGTCTAGAGACATCGTCAGAGTGGAAGAAACCGTCGGGATCGCTTTGGCTTCTTCTGCTGGCAGGTCGTACAGATCCTTGTCGGCAGCGTCGCCGGGGTGAATCTTGTTCTTGATGCCGTCAAGGCCGGCCATCAACATGGCTGCGAAGCCCAGGTACGGGTTTGCAGTGGGATCCGGGAAGCGAACTTCCACACGACGTGCTTTGGGGCCGCTTACCCAGGGTATACGGATAGAAGCTGAGCGGTTACGGGCTGAGTAAGCCAGCATTACAGGGGCTTCAAAGCCGGGTACCAGGCGCTTGTACGAGTTGGTGGACGCATTGGTGAAGGCGTTGATAGCACGGGCATGCTTGATGATGCCGCCGATGTAGTACAGCGCTTCTTTAGACAGGCCCGCGTACTCATCCCCTGCGAACAGGTTTTTGCCGTCTTTAGCCAGAGACTGGTGCACGTGCATGCCGGAACCATTGTCGCCAACCAGAGGCTTGGGCATGAAGGTAGCCGTTTTGCCGTAAGCGTGAGCCACGTTGTGAACGCAGTATTTCAGGATCTGAACTTCGTCCGCTTTGTATACCAGGCTGTTGGGACCAACGCCGATTTCACACTGTCCGGCAGTTCCCACTTCGTGGTGATGCACTTCGATGGTGAGACCCATTTGTTCCATAGCGGAACACATAGCAGCACGCAGGTCATGCAGTGAGTCAACGGGAGGAACAGGGAAGTAACCGCCTTTAACGCCAGGACGGTGACCAATGTTGGCGCGGTCAAATTCTTCGTGAGAAACCCAGGCTGCTTCTTCAGAGAAGATAGAGTACATGGAGCCGCTCATATCGGATTTCCAGCTCACAGAGTCGAATACGAAGAACTCTGGTTCAGGGCCGAACAGGGCGCTGTCTGCGATACCGGTAGACACCAGGTATTCTTCTGCGCGGCGGCCAACAGAGCGTGGGTCACGCTCGTAACCTTGCATAGTGGAAGGTTCAACGATGTCGCAACGCAGGTTCAGCGTGGTTTCATCAGTAAAAGGATCGATCACCGCAGTGGTGTCGTCTGGCAGCAGAATCATGTCGGATTCGTTAATGCCTTTCCAACCGGCAATGGAAGAGCCATCGAACATTTTACCTTCGGTAAAAAAGTCGTCTTTAACTTCAGTCACCGGCAAAGAGACGTGCTGTTCTTTACCGCGGGAATCTGTGAAACGTAGATCGACCCAGCGAACATTATTTTCTTTTATAAGATTTAGAGTCTTTGCAGACATTCTGATGTGTCCTCCGATTGGATTATAAAATTAGGGGGTTTGACCATGGGAAGCAGTCTTCTGACGAGTCCCCCCTCGGGAAGCGACAGCCCCAACCGAAACTGTTCGGGTGTGTTTGGTCTTGCCTCACAAGAAGGCAAAATATATGCCATTGGATATGGAGTTGAAAGGGGTAGTGCCCGCTTTTGGTAGTTTTTTTTCCGGACGGGCTTGTTGCACATTTTGTGGGGGGCTTGTGAGGGGGCCTGAGGCTTCATTTTGGAAAGTCTACAGGCGGGAACGCGCAAGGCGAAAAATTCACCGCTGATGAGTGCGCTATTGTAGGGCGTTATTGCTGTTCTGCGCTTTATAATGGTGCGTTATGCTCGCTGCTGGTGCATTGCCGATACGGTCTGATAGTAAAGCCCCATGAGAAGGTGCAGGGCTAATCGCCTTCGCAAACCTCAATCACCACGGTGATATCCCGATCCGCCTGATCGGTAGATAATACTTTGTGGCCATTGACCCGGCACCAGGCAGGAATATCGTGAAGCACGCCGGGATCGGTGGCCAGGATTTTAAGATGGTCCCCAACCGGCAATTGCTGTATAGCGGTCTGGGTTTTGATTACGGGCATCGGGCACAGTAGCCCTCGGGCATCCAGTTCATGTTCGGTCATGTTTGCTCCTCCGGCCGACATCATACCAGAGTTCAGAAAGAACCGGTCTCTTGATCAGATGCAGCGCATGGTGAAATCATCATCCTTCTTTGCCAGAAAGTTGCCCACCAGGGACTGACAAAAGCCAAGGGATTCCTGCTTCGTCAAACCCCATAACAAAATGACGCCTGCCAGCTTATCCTGCATATCCTGCATATGAACATAGTGGGTGCTGGCCTGTTCCAGATTGAACATACGCTGATATTCTGACTCCATCTTGGACTTGCATTCATATTTGATCTCGGAGCAATTCGGTGAGTTCTCACAGATTTTATAAACTTCATCAATGACCGAGTTTTTCTCACACTTTCCAGTATCAAAGCGTTGTCCGATAGCAACAAGTTCGACATCCCGTTGCGGAAAATCCAGTGCATAGCGTGCTTCGCCATAGCTGATAATGCGCTCCTGAAAAGGCAGGCCATTAATGGAATAAAAATAAAGAAAAGTTACAACAATCGCGCCAAGAATTAATGAATTTTTCATGCCTGAACTTCTTGTATGTTTGGCCTTCAGCCGGGCTGGCACAGATCATTGTGTCCGGCCCGGCCGGGCTCCTGATATAACCGACAACACTCGCTGCTGCCGACACTTCCCCCCAAATAGGACTGCTGGCTACTCTATCGATCTGGATGTTTATTGGCCAGAAAAATGGGCGTCAGGTCACTCTTTTTAACAATTCAAGGCCAACTGTTTGATTGGCTTTGGGGTTATGTCAGCGAAGGTAACCGGGTGGTTTTAATCTGTAGAGCGGGGCCGAATTCCTACGGCCCCGTCGCCACCGGCCAACCACTGCTATCCCAAACCAAATCCGAAATTCTTAAATTCGGTTCCCCTGAATAAGTGCGATAAGCATGGTATAGGTTGTACGCCTTGTTGCCACTGAAGATTACCGAATTATGGCCCGGTCCTTTCCAGCTGTAGTTACCGGATACGATCTGAGTGCCCCCGCCGTCCATCATGCTTCGGCCCTGTTTGTCGATGTAGGGGCCGAGTACACTGGTGGCGCGCCCTACGCGAATATTGTAGGTGCTGTTTGCGCCGTCACAGCATTTGTCAAACGAGACAAACAGGTAATAGTAACCGCAGCGCTTTACGATGACGGGTGCTTCGATAGCTCCGCCACCCCGTGATGCTAGTGAATGTACGAGGTTGTCTGATCGGGACCCGTCGGGGTTTAGCATGACCATTTTGATGCCGTCCCAGAAACTGCCAAAAGACATCCAGGGGGTGCCGTTGTCGTCCACTACGATGTTGGGATCGATGGCGTTGTAGTTGTCGCGATCGGTGCTACAGATGACCGGGCCATGGTCATTCCAGCTTCCCGCGCCCATGCTGCTGCGGCTGGCGTGTCCAATGCAGGAATGGTTGCTCCCGAAAGTGGAAACGGAATAATACAGGTGAAATTGACTATTAAATCGGGAAAGGTCCGGTGCCCACAGGTTTTTCACGCCCGGCACCCGTTGTTGCCACCAGTTTGGCGAATTGCCTTGCTGGAATGCGCCAGCAGTGCCTTCCCAGTAGGTCAGGTTGGTGGAGCGTTTGCCCGGTAACACCAAGCCATCCGCTTCTGATCCGGTCTGAAGAATGTAGTAAGTGCCATTGTCTTCGATAATGGTGGGGTCGTGGGTGATCAGGTTTCCACTGAGATTGAGCGATCCGGGAGGGCTGCTTGGGTTGTACTCGCCGACATCGCAGGTGTTGCCAGTGGGTGGATCAGGCTCTGGTTGCGGGTCCGAACCGGGTGTGGGGTTGTTGAACGCCAATACGGTAATTGGCAATAAAAGGCTGCTGAGTAGAAAAAGGGCGCGCATGGGGTAGGCTCCGTTGGGGGTTCCGTTTGTGCTTTTATTGGTGTGTTTATTCTGGTGGCGTAGTCAATTTAATTAAGCACACCGGATGCTGGTGTATTTGGAGCAGGTTTTCATGCGGGGACGAGGGGGGTGGCTATAGTCAGTGGTAAATTGGCCGGATCGACTTTGATCCGGCGGACTTCGACCGAGACGCCATGCCCCCTGACAGGACGGGTTAGAACCGGAGGCTGTAGGACAGCGTATAAGAGCGTCCGAGCCCTTTAAAATTGCGGGCATTATTGCCCAGCGTTTGCGAATAATAAGTGTAATAGTCGGTGTTGGTCAGATTCTGAATGCTGAACTGAATCGAGCCGGTTTCTAAGTCAAAGCGGCTGTTTAAATCCACCGTGGTATAACCCTCGAAACTGGTCTCAGTTACGCCATAGGGGTCTTTGAAATTGCGGTTATAAACGTGGTTCATTTGCAGGCGGGTGCTAATCAGGTCTGTCCAGATCCGGTCCCAGCTAAGATTCAGCCGGTTGGGCGACATGTTTGCACCGGACAGATCCGAATCCACGGTGCCGTCATTATCGGAATCGTATTCGCCGCGAATAAAGGAGGAACGTAAACCAACGGTGTCCACTTCCGATGCGAACCAGTTCAGGACTAATTCAATGCCGTCTATTTCTGTCTTCTCACGAGCCACGCTGTAGATGCCATTTGCATCAGCTTGCAGACGCTGACCAAAATCCGCAAACGACCTGTAATAGCTGACCTGTGCCGACAGCCTATCGGTATTCAACTCGGCGCCGATTTCGTAGTTATCCGTAATAATCGGTTTCAAATCCAGAAAGTCATCGACATTCTGGTCGGGTAGGTTGATACCGCGCAATACCCTGCCGACATCCGGCATTGAAAAACCTTCAGCGTAGTTGCCGAATAAGCGCCAGTTGTCATTCAGGTTATAGGTCGCGCCAATGTTGAATAGGGTTTCAGAAAATTCCGGTTCACCGCCTGCCACAGATTGGCCTCCGCTATAAGAGAACAACGTGGTGAAGTCGGCTACTTCCAGCCTGGATTGCTCATGGCGTAAGCCGGAACTTAGGGTGAGGTTTTCGATGCCGGTATACTCCAATTGCGCGAAAACAGCGTAATTGAAATATTCGGTATCCGGGACCCATTTGCGATCCGTAAAAATCAGTTTCTGATTCGTGGTGTCGTGCAACACATCCAATCCGTAGACCAGATTCAGAGGAAGCTCCGCTATTTCATTCTTTTCTAATGTCAGCTTCAAACCTTGTTTTTCAGAGTTGTTTTGCGATTGTTCGTACAGATCAGGCGCATAGTCGGGATCCTGGAAGGTGTCGTAAACGCCGCCTCCGAAAGTGCCGGAAAAATCTTGCGAAAATACCTGCGCTCGCAAGCTGTGCCCGAAAAGGTCCTGGTTGCTGTAATTTATGCTGAGCATCGTCACTTCATTGCTGGTGGGTTGGCCGGGAATGTCACCTTTTACCGCTGTTGTCGGTATGCCTGCCGCGATGTCTCCGTCGACGCCGACCCAATCGTTATTGCCGGCCAGGTCAAAGTAGTTGGCACTGAACTCCAGGCGTTGATCTCCCCAGTTGTAACCGCCTTTCACAAACAGATTGGTCATTTGTGAATCCATAGTGTCGCCCTGGGCGTTGTCAAAGCCGACCACTTCGCCATTGGCATCGTAGCCGACCCCGGTTTCGCGAAAACCGATACCCGCTACACCATCGAAGGCTCCGGCTGTACCGGATACGCCATAGTTGACGCCGTAGCCAATACTTTCATCCAGGCTTTGTTCCTGGAAAAAGGTTTCCACCCGAAGTGACTGCTCAAATGTCTTCGTCGGCTTTTTTGTAATCAGGTTAATGATGCCTCCCGAAGCGCCCATGCCATGAATGGCGTTCGCGCCGTGGAGTACTTCAACCCGTTCCAGCATTAGCGGGTCAATGGTATAGCCGTCACGGGAACCGTCCCGCAGTGGATTGCTTTGGGGTACACCATCAACCAGATATAAGGGGTCGCGGCCGCGAAGGGTTTCACCATAACCGGTGAGCTTTTGGCGGCTGGGAGCAAAGCTGGGAATCATGTTACCCAGAATCGTGGAAAGGTCTGGGTTGATGTTGATTTGTTGGTCCAGCTCGTCGTCATCAATCACGGTGACCGTGTTGGGAATGGTGCTGAGTGGTTTTTCGGCCCGGTTTGCGGTAACCACCACTTGTTCCATTTTGGTTTTGGCTGGATGGGTTTCTTGATCGTCGTTGGCCAGGCCCGGCTGTGGGGCGCCCAAAGCAGAAGCCCCGAGCAGCAAGTAGGCGGCCCGCAAAGGGGTGTTAGGGTGTGACATGAGAATCCCCGAATTAATAGGTGAAAACGCTAAGTTCCGAAGACTGGGCCTGATTCCCGTACCACAGCAATTCAGCGTGCGCGATATCAGACCAAGGCGTTAAGCAGACATTTTTGTGCAGAGTAACATGAGCTTAATGCGATATACAATCATTCGCATCTGTGTGGGCGGTCGACCCTTGGTCGACACAAATGATATAGATTCTTATTTGCATTTAGGGCGGTAGTGTATAGAATGCGATTAAGTGACGATTGCGTGATGGGCATACCAAGCGTAAATCGGCGTAGCGCTTAACGAGTAATTGGTAGGTTAACTAAAGAGCGGAGAGCTTTTGTGAAATTTATCTGTGACCATCACCGTGAAATCTATTCCAGTGATCCTCAGGCAGCACTGAATTTTTGGACCAAAACGTTATGCTTGGCCAGACAACGGGCGGTTCAATCCTTATGGGGGGAGGCCAGCGTTATCTATGGTAACGCTTTTGAAGCGGCTGAAATCCTGTTAAATGGTGATGATTGCGATCAGCGGGCTGTGGCCCGTTATCTGCAAACCTCGGCCGAATTCGCTTACGCGTTACGCAAAAATACCTGTGTCAGTGAAGTCGGGCAGTTGATCGCATTGGTGCGTAACCGGCTTTGCGAGATGATCCCGTTGCAGGAACTGGATTCCCGCTTACAACCTTTACTGGATATGACAGTGCGTCCGGAAGTGGAAGTCAATGAAGAAATAGAGCTGGCCCTGGTAATGGAAGTGGGGCGATCCCAGACACTGCACTAGTATCATGGGCGGCATTAACTTCGGCCCGGTGTGGTGCCGAAATGCCGCCTATAGGCAGTCACAAAATTGGAAGTGTGGTTGTATCCCGCCAGGTAGGCGGCCTCTCCGATGCTCATTTCTTCACGCTCCAGCCCTTTGCGCACCCATTCCATTCTACGGTGGCGTATGTAGTCCGCCACGGTGCGCTTATATTGGCGTTTGAATTGTCGTTGCAGGGTGCTGACACTCATACCGGAATGGCACGCCACCTCGCCGATACCGGCAATGGTGCTGAGATTGGCTTCGATGTAATCGCGGGCACGGTTCAGGGCCCGTTGGTTGGGGCAGTTGTCCTGCTGATCCGTTAGGCGCGACAGGGAGTCTGCCAGAATTTCCAAAGCACGACTTTCTATCAATAAACTCTGTTGTAGTGCCGTCGGGTAGCTGGGGTTCAGAATCTGTTCGGCCAGCGCAATCAGGCGGCGTGAGGCCTGCCAGGAGACCAGGTTAGTCGGTCCTTTTAGTAGATTGGAAGTCTGGTCTATTAATAGGGCGTCGTTGCCGATGTATCGTTCAAGCCAAGAGCTGTCCACCGACACATTAATTTTCCGTAGGTAGCGGCCCTGCCGGACGCACCGCTTTAGGGTTCGGGGTTGGTTGCCGAACAGGGCAAAGCATTGCGGTGTCCGGCTGTCACGCACATCAAAGTAGTGGCGTTCGCCGTTGGCAAAGAACTCCAGTTCGCCGTTCAGAATGGCTGTCACCCCAATGCCGGGTGGCAGTTCGAATTCGGAATCCACATCGGCCAGCTCGGTGGAGTCACAGGTGTGAATCATCATGCCGGAATCGTAGCGTGCCAGCATAAAGCTGCCCTGCAGCACATTGTTGTTACCGCTTCCAGACCGAATTCTGGGTTCGCGAACGGCGACACCGGCATTGCCGGCAAGCCCGTTCAGGGTTTCCATATTGACGCAGTCTGATGATTTCACGGTCACTGACGATCTCTCACATTCAATTGGCGATTTTGCATAACAGTTAGCACTGCATCTGCCGCCGGTTTTTTATACCATAGATGATAATGAATCTCATTTTTATTATGTAAATCGATTTGCTGTTATTTGGGAGTGGGTATGAACAAAAGTCATGTTTTGGGGCCTTTGCTGGTCGGTGTTACTGGGATGAGCAACCCGCTGATGGCCCAAGAAGACGCTGCAACACTGGACGCGGTGCAGGTCTGGGGTACGGAGGTGCATACTTCATCGGTGGATTTGGATGATGAGGCCATCGCCATTCGGCAATCCGACCATATTAGTGATTTGTTGCGCCCGCTGCCGGGTGTCGATGTGGGGGGCGCTCATTCCCTCAACCAGCGCATTACCATCCGCAGCATGGACGATAAGGATTTGAACATCACCATTGATGGCGCTAATCAGAATAACTATATGTATCACCATATGGGTAACCTGCAGATCAACACCAATATCCTCAAATCCGCCGAGATTGCGGTGGGGAATAATTCGGTGGTGAACGGTGGTTTGGGTGGCGCAGTGCGCTTTAAAACCAAATCCGCCGATGAACTGTTGATGCCGGGGCAGCAGGTGGGGGCTCATCTCAAATACACGTTTAACAGCAATGCGTCGCAAAGTTATTCGGCAACCGGTTATGGCAATATCACGGACAGCATCGATATTCTTGGTTATTACAATTTGATAGAGCGCGATAATTTTGAGGTGGGTGGTGGCGAAATCAGGGATTTTCAAGACAACGTGGTGCCTGGCACTGATGGCACGGTACGCGGTTTGGAGGGTGAGCTTGATGATGCCCTGATTAAGTTGGGTTGGGATATAACCGAAGGCCAGCGTTTGGTGTTGGGGTACGAAACCTACACCGATGAAGGAGATTACAGTTACCGTCCGGATATGGGCTTGTCGACCGACCTGGCCATTGCGGTGGGCCTGAATACTCCGCTTGAGTTTCCTACGGAATATACCCGCGATACCCTGACCCTGAATTACGATGTCGAAGTCGGGGAAAGCACTTTTTTTGAAACCACGGTTTTTCAGAATACCAGTGAGTTCTGGCGCGATGAAAGTGGCCTGTCCCAGTCGACCGCAGGTTTTATTGCAGCCTCTGCAGCGATTACCCAAGGCGAAGCCGATAACACCGGTATCAAAATTCTCGGTAAAACTGAAATCGACGGTACTATTACCCACGGCCTGGTATACGGGCTGGATAGTGTGAAATACGAAACCAATTACCGCTCACAACCGCTGTCCGGTGGCTTGGTGGAGTCCAATGAAGAAGCCACGGATTCGGCGCTGTATATCGAGGACAAGATTGGTTTCGGTAACGGTATTTCGGTAACGCCGGGAGTGCGCTATAGCGTATACGATATAGAATCCACTGTGGTCACCGAAACCTACGATGACGTAACCGGAGCGTTAGCGCTGGAATACGAAGCTGCCAATGGCTTTTCGGCGCGGGCCAGCACCACGCAGTTATTCAAAGGGCCGGAACTGGGTGAAATATTTGTCGGTGCCGGTATTGATGACGCACCTAACCCGGATATTGAAGCGGAAACCGGATATAACCACGAGCTGTTTTTTGGTTTTCAGGAAGCGGCCTGGAGTCTGGATCAGTTCAGTATGGGGATTACCTTCTTTCAGACTGAGATAGACGGCTACATTTACGATTATGCAGCGTCGCAGACCACTGGCTTTTCCGGTAAGGATAATGTGGGTGATATGACCAACGAAGGGTATGAAGCTTACATTGGTTTTGATTACCGTAACCTGAGTGTGCTGTGGACCTATGCCCGCGCCAACAGTGAGTTGTCTGCTTTTGCTGAATACAGCTATCTGCAAGGTGCACGTCTGGACCGTGAACAGGGCAACAGCCGTAGCCTGAGCGTGGATTATTTTGTGGCATCACGGGACCTGAATTTGCATTGGGATATGCAATTGGTGAATGATCTGCCGGCGGGGGCTGATCTGGACGGAGCCTCTTTTGATAATGCCAAAGAGGGGTATATGGTGCATAACATCTCGCTGCGCTGGACGCCGGCACAATGGGAGGGGCTGGATCTGACTCTGGGGGTGGATAACCTGTTTGATGAATACTATGCATCACAATCTTCGCGTACCGGGCTATCCAAGCATCCGTTGTTCGGCGATTTGTTCCTGCTGGATTATGAGCCGGGTCGCAATGTGAAGGTGTCAGTGGGTTATCGGTTTTAAATGAAATTGTTCCAACAGGTTGATAAATGAGTTTAATCAGTAGCGGGATTAACGCAAAGTTAAACAGCACAGGGCAGGCCTTAACCAGACTGTTCTGCGTTTTTATTTTAGGGGTTGTGCTGTCAACGCAGGTGAAGGCTGCTCCGGTCACGGTGACCGATATCGTGGGCCGTAAAGTCACGTTGTCACAGCCGCTAGAGCGTTTTGTGATGAGTGAAGGCCGCTATGTAATGGCGTTGGCATTGGTGCGTCCCGGTAATCCGGTTAGCGGATTAAAAGGCATGATGCAGCCGGTGTCCTGGGCTTATCCGAAATTGGAAAAGCAAGTGTTCGAACGCTTCCCCGAGGCTAAAGACATTGCGCTGTTCGGTGCTAATGACCAAAGCAGCCTGTCGGTGGAAAAGCTCATTGACCTGAAACCGGAAGCCGCCATTTTCGGTATTCAGGATCACGGGCCGGGCTCCAAAAATAAAGAACTGCTGGATCAGCTACAGGCGGCGGGGATTAAAGTTATCTTTATTGATTTCAGAATGGACCCTCTGCATAACACACTGCCCTCCCTGAAGATTCTCAGCCAGTTATTTGCGTCCGAACAGCACGCAAAAAAATACATCGATTTTTACCAGAAAAAGCGCGATCACATCGCCGCTACGGTAGCTAACACCAAAACAAAACCCGGTGTATTTCTGCAAGCCCATCCTGGCCGCTTTGATTGTTGTGTGGGAATGGCCGACGGGATGTTAGGGCCGTTTGTGGGCTTTGCCGGTGGTAATAACATTGCTGACGCAGTGGCCCCTGGTCCGGTTTCCAAACACACGATGGAATTTTTATTGGTTGAAGATCCGGATGTGTGGATCGGTACTGCATCCGCCAGTCCGGACGATTTTGCCAAAGGACAGAATGGCGTGACCCTGGGGTTGGGAGTGGACCGCGCGACTGCTCAAAAAAGTCTGGATCAATATCTGTCGTCGAAAGAGTTTCAGGCGTTAACGGCAGTGCAAAAAAAGCGCGCCCATGCAATTTGGCATAACTTCTATAATTCCCCGCTCAATATCGTGGTGCTGGACGCGTTCGCCCGCTGGATTCATCCGGAGTTATTCCCCGACCTGGACCCGGAACACACGATGTCCACTATTTTTGCGCAGTATTTACCATTCGATTGGTCCGGTAGTGCGACCTCAACGAACAGCCGATAGTTATTAAGCCTGCGATGCAATCAGACTCTCTTCAATCCCGGTACCGGCAACTTTGGTTGCGGCGGGCAACTATTGTGTCGGGATTATTGCTGGCAATCGTATGTAGCTTGTTGTTGGATGTTAGCGCCGGGCCAGCGCAATTGGGCTTGGCTGATGTGTTCAAGGGCATCATCGCTCCCGACAGTTTATCATTACGTCATCGTATTATTCTGATTGATGTGCGACTGCCGGATGCATTAATTGCGTTGGCGGTGGGTGCAGCGTTGGGGCTGGCCGGCATTGAAACCCAGACTGTATTGAATAACCCGATGGCCAGTCCTTTCACTCTGGGAATTTCTTCTTTTGCTGCGCTAGGGGCCAGTATAGCGATTATCGTGGTGCCCGCTGTCGGCATGGAGGTGGGCGCGGGCTTGGTATTTGCGCTGCCCGCACTCGCGCTGTTTTTTGCGTTGCTTTGCGGTGGCCTGGTTTTGATATTTTCCCACCTCACCGGAGGGGCCCGTGAAAGTATTATCCTGCTAGGAATGGCGTTGTTTTTTTTGGGTAATGCGTTAACTGCAGCCATTCAATATGTGGGCAGTGCAGAAGCGGTTCAGCAAATCGTGTTCTGGAGTATCGGTAATTTGACGAAAGCGGGTTGGACGGAACTGCTTATTGTGTCTGCCTGTGTCGGCATAATCTTGCCCTTCAGTATGCAGCACGTGTGGGTTATGACGATGATGCGGGCTGGTGAGGCGCAGGTGATGAGCCTGGGTTTGAACGTTCCGCGCATCCGTATGCTGGTGATTGCCCGTATATCGGTTTTAAGTGCTTTTGCGGTGTGCTTTGTGGGTGCAATCGGTTTTGTAGGATTGATCGGACCCCATATCGCGCGGTTATTACTGGGTGAAGACCATCGCTTGCTGGTGCCGGGTGCCGCAATGTGTGGTGCGTTGATTCTGTCTCTGGCGTCGTTTTTATCCAAAATACTGATACCGGGAGCCATCGTTCCTGTGGGTATCCTCACCGCGATTATCGGGGTACCGGTATTTGTGCTGTTGGTGTTATCCCGGCGCAGCAGGTTGTAATGATGTTCTGTGCTGAGCAAATTCAAGTGTTTTACGGAAAGCAGCAACGACTGTTTGATGTCAGTCTGCCAGCCCCGGAAGAGGGCGATGTGATTGGTCTATTGGGGCCTAACGGTGCAGGCAAGTCGACGTTAATGCGGGCGTTGGCGGGATTTCAGAAGTATCAGGGAAAGATCGAGTTTGACTCCGACCTGCAAGCGCAGCTGGCGTATATGCCACAAAATCCGCCGCAAGAATCGTCTCTACTGCCCTATGAGCTGCTGTGGAGTGCGATCCGGTCGTTAGGCCTAGCCTGGTCGGACCAGCAGCTTGCAGGCAAAATAGAGGTGCTTTTCCGGCGCCTGGGTTTGAGTGAAGTGGCGATGTCACCTATGTATTCCTTATCCGGAGGTAAGCGGCAGTTGGTGGGGTTGGCGATGGCCCTTATCCGCGACCCGGCGATCATGTTACTGGACGAACCGACCTCAGCACTGGATCTGCATTGGCGTATGGTGGTTCTGGGGCTGGTACAGGGCCGGGTCAAGGAGCAGGGTGGCATGGCGATTGCCGCTCTACACGATCTGGATCTGGCGGCGCGCTATTGCAACAAGCTGGTTCTGCTGAAGCAGGGCCGGGTGATAGCGGTGGGCACGGTTGAAGAGGTGCTGACACCGGCTTATATAGCGGAAGCATTTAACGTTGAAGCCCGGGTTGAGTGTGGCAGCCAGGGTTTCCCCATGGTGGAAATTATCCGGCCGTTATAACCCTAATGAATCCCTATTGGTGTGGTGCCCGTTTTCGGGCATTGCTTGGCGCGGGAATTAGCCCCGGGGCTGAGTTGGTGCGGGGCGCTGAAATCAAACCCGCTTGTTGCATTCACTTATTCCGCGATTTTTACCGGCTTTGATTTAAAAACACCGGTTTGGATGCTGTTGGTCGGAGATTTACTTCGCATTTGCAAAGGTGGATCGTTTTTTGCCTGTCTCTTCAAAATACCAATATAGTGCAAGGCGGATAGCCGAGGAAAAAGACCAATGAGTGGAAATTCAGCCCGAGTTCAAGCGATTAACGAGATTACCAAGCGTGTACCTATGTCGGTGGAAATGCCGGACACCTTGAAATCGATCTGGGCGTGCGATGTATTTAATCTCGCGACCATGGAAGATTCCCTGTCCAAGAAAGCGTTCAAAGCTATTAAGAATACCGTGCAGACCGGGGCCGCTTTAGACCCCGCGACCGCGGATGTGGTCGCCGCTGCCATGAAAGACTGGGCAATGTCGAAAGGGGTAAAGTTCTTTTCCCATATATTCTATCCCATGACCAACGCAACCGCTGAAAAGCACGACGGTTTTATAATCACCAATGCGGATGGCGCGGCCATAACCGAATTCACCGGAAGCTTATTAATAAAAGGCGAACCGGACGGATCCTCTTTCCCGAATGGCAGCCTGCGCATGACCAATGCCGCCCGCGGCTATACTGCCTGGGACCCGACCAGTCCGGCTTACATCATGGAGACCGACAACGGTGCTACTTTGATGATCCCCAGTGTATTTATGTCCTGGACCGGAGAAGCACTGGACAAGAAAATCCCCTTGTTGCGTTCGAATTGCGCGATGAATGAAGCGGCGCAAAAAGTGTTGTCACTGATGGGGGAAACGGAGATTGCGACACTGAATTCCAGTTGCGGTGCCGAGCAGGAATACTTCCTGGTAGATGCTTTGTTTGCCAACGCCCGGCCGGACTTGCTGTTGGCAGGACGTACTTTGTTTGGTGCAGCACCCGCCAAAGGCCAGGAGTTTGATGACCATTATTTTGGGGCCATACCTGAGCGGGTTCAGGTATTTATGCAGGACTTCGAAAACAAATTGTATCGCCTGGGCATTCCCGCCAAAACTCACCATAACGAAGTGGCGCCCGGACAGTTCGAAATCGCCCCGTACTTTGAGTCGGCCAACGTCGCATCGGACCATCAGCAATTGATGATGACCATTTTGAAGGTGACAGCCAAGCAGCATGGCTTTATGTGTTTGTTACACGAAAAGCCGTTTGCCGGTGTAAACGGTTCGGGCAAACATGTGAACTGGTCTGTGGGTAATGCGACCCAGGGCAACCTGCTTGATCCCGGTAATACGCCAAACGAGAACCTGAACTTTTTGTTGTTCTGTGGTGCGGTAATCCGCGGTGTACACACCTATGGACCGCTGTTGCGGGCGGTTATTGCTACTGCCTCCAATGATCATCGGCTGGGCGCCAATGAAGCACCACCCGCCATTATTTCAGTCTATTTGGGCGATCAGCTTGAAAAGCTGTTTCTGGATATCAAAGAAGGCAAGCTCGAAGCCACCGCCAGTGGTGGTTTGATGGACCTGGGTTTGGATCAGATCCTGAAATTCGAACGCGATCCGGGTGATCGTAACCGAACCTCGCCCTTTGCATTTACCGGAAACCGTTTTGAATTTCGTGCAGTGGGATCGTCTCAGTCTGTATCCGGCCCCCTGGTTGCTATGAACACCATCCTGGCTGACTCACTGGAGTGGGTAGCGGACCAGTTAGAGAAAGCGTTAAGCACCGATTCGAATCAGGTCTTGGCTGTGATCACTGTGCTCAAAAAACTCATGGATGAGCACGGCAACGTGGTGTTCGGTGGGGACGGGTATTCTTCTGAATGGCATACCAAAGCGGTGGAAGAGCGCGGCTTGAAAAATCTGCCCACTTCAGCCGATGCCCTACCGTATTTGCGTGATCCCTCCATCGTAGAATTGTTTGAAAGCACCGGTGTGTTAACCCCGGTGGAATTAAAAAGCCGCTTTGATGTTTATGCTGAACAGTACATATTATCTATCGAAGTAGAAGCCAAGTTGGTGATAGATATGGCCAAAACCACGATTTATCCCACAGCTATGAGCTATTTGTCGGATTTACTGGCGGTGGTATCAGAAGGCTCCGGGTTAGGCATCACTGTGGACGCCAGCACGGCCAAAACCATTGCGGAAGAAAGCAATGCCATGATGACAGCCGTAGCTGAACTCAGTGATGCCCTGGCGCAACACGATTTCGATTCTACGGATGCCCATATGAATCACTGCGCCTTTACTATCCGGCCGTTGATGGACAAAATCCGGGAGCATGGTGATCTATTGGAATGCGAAATTGCCGACGAGTTATGGCCTTTGCCGAAATATCGGGAGATGCTGTTCATTAAATAAATTTTTATGCAGTTCTATTAATCTATAAATCGCAGTGCTTGTTATAATCCCTCGTTTGATTTCAAATTAATACTCAAAATAAGAATAAAAACGGGGGAAGTCATGGGCAAAAAATGGGGGTTGTGCGCGATTTTGATTTTGGCTTTGATTGGGTGCGACCACGGGAAAGATCTGCCTTTGATAAGTCGTTATATTGCAAAGAATGTGTGTGGTGCAATTTGGCAGGAAGGATACAGTGAATCTGCAGCGATTGATTACGTAAGTAACATAGCACCGCCGTTAAAAAATAGCTGGACGATTATGGTGGCAGACCAGGCTTCGGTATCGGTTCGTAATAATTGGTTTGCCTGGTTAAACACCGAAACTGCGATGCCCATCGTATCCGAGGAAGTGAGTGTGTGCCGCAATGACTACGCTGGTGTTTCCAGGCAAGCCAGCACACACAACGATAGCCCGCAGAAAATAACTTCCTATGTAAAAGCCGAGTTTGTGGACGTTACCAACCAGCACAGTGAGATACAGAATTATCTGAAACAGGTAATTGCCGTGGGAGCACCGGAATACACCACGGCCATCTTGGTGCTACACCGAAATCAGGTGGTGGGGGAAGTGTATCGTGATGGCATTGGCGCTGCCTCTGCGTTAAAAGGGTTTTCAATGTCAAAAAGTTTTGCCAACCTGTTGGTGGGTAGGTTGGCAGATCAGCAGAGATTGAACGTGAATGAGCCGATGCTGTTGGCTGATTGGTCCACTGACGAGCGCGGGGCAATTAGCTGGGATGACAGCTTGCGGATGAGCAGTGGATTGTTGTGGCATGAAGCTGCAATCGGGGCGGACAATGACCAGGGGCAAATGCTTTACAATAATCCGGCGCCGTCTGTTTATGCCAGAACTAGACCCTTGGCGGTACAGCCTGGCTCTGAATTCAATTATTCCAGCGGCGATTATATGAATATCGCCACAGGCCTGGTGCAAACGCAGGATTGGTTTGATCCCGGTTGGTATTTGGGTGAGACATTCGCACTGGAATACGGGCCAACCGGCCAGATACCTTTATTAGCCGAAGGTGTGTATCTTACCACTCGCGGCTGGGCGGCAATGGCATCGCTATATATGCATGGGGGCGTATTGGCAGGGCAAAGGGTATTGTCCGCGGAGTGGGTTGATTACAGTCTCCGACCCAGCGCCACCAATTTTGATTACGGCGCGGGTATCTGGTTGAACCGCGGGCAATCGTTGTTTCCTGGTTTGCCCGCGGATACGTTTGCGTTTATTGGTTCCTACGATCGCTACACCGTTGCACTGCCGCAGCACGATGTAGTGGTGGTGCGGTTTGGTTTTAGCGCGCAGCCCGGTGATTTCGATATGCAGGACTTTATTCTGAATATATTGGACCGATTACCACCGGAGTAGAAGGAAGTCCCGAATTTCGAATCTGCGATATTAATCCAGCTCAAACTCCATCTTCGTGAGTAACCGGGAGGTTAAATCCTGTTGCGCCGATGAACCGAAGAGATAAGCTTCAACATTTCTGTCTTGTTTAAGATGGTAATCCAGCCAAGCGGTGAAATAGCGGCGGGATAAGCGTTGCAAATGATCTGTTGTGTCAATCAATGCACTGCAATCGAAAGATTGCCCCCCCGTGTTGGCGATACTGGATGCGTCATTAAAACCGACGTGGTTGCCACCATTGATATTGATCACCTGTTTCGGGCTGAAATCCAAAGCATCATAAAATGCGATGGCGTCTTTATCGCCGGTTATGCAGTCATAGTTAGCTGCGTGAATTTGCAGCGGAGTCTTTACCGCAGTCTCGCCGGGGATCGGAAAATCGCTCAGTGTTGCGTTGCTGCCAGAGCTTGCGGGGTTAATTGCCGGAGCGAGTGCCACGGCCGCACTCAGATCCATATAAACAGCCGCTTTAATCGTTGCTGCGCCGCCCAGTGAATGGCCCATGATGGCTCGTTTGCTTAGATCGAGGTGGGTGTACAGCGGGCTGTCCGGGTCATTGTTTTCTTTTTCCAGGGTCTCGAAGGCGCTGGCAAACCCCGCTTCGTGTTGAGTGGTTTTGAAAGTGAAGGGCATGGGAACCGTAAAAATAAGCACGGTGTAACCGTGGGATGCCAGATGATTGCCAACCCACGTATAGTATTGCTTTCGGGCACCGAGGCCGGGTGAGAATGCGATAGCCGGTGTGTTGTCTGCCTGTTCCGGGTAGTAAATTGTGGCGCCGTATGATCCTCTGTCATTGTTGAATCCGGTATCAAATGTCCTGACCGAATACGAGCCCGGTTCATCCAGTGCCGTTGGCTCGGGGGTGGTCTGCGGCGGTGGGCCCGGATCGATGGGCTTCTGGCAGCCACTGATAAAAGATAACGCGAACATGATAAGGCTAATCCAAATATAGGGACGAGCCGTTTTTTTTAAAATCGCTTTCATGGCAGGTAAATCCTTCAGTTGTATTTATTATTGTTTTTTCTTGGTTGTGTCGATATTCAATTTGTAGGCTTATAAGTGGGTGCTGTGACCCATAACCCCAGTGTACATTGGGACCAGGCACAAAGTCATGGTCCAGGGTACAAGGGATTGATCAGGCTGTGGTGCAACGAATTCGTTTACGCTTTAGGATAAATTACGGATTGCTTTATTCAGGTTTTGTCTTGCCCGAACCTCCAAGTGATTATGAAAGTAGTCTGTGTGGTATATTCGTTCGCGATCAACAAAGCCTTGCAATATTTCCTTTCGCTTAGCTTTATATAGCGGTTCTAGCACCCATTTATATTCTTCGCGAACATTACATTCAAACTGTTCGTAAGCGGATTCCGGGCTGCCCAGAATAGTCAGGTCGATATCCACCATCAGGGTTTCGTCTGCCTGCTTCAAGCTCGCACAGTGGAGGGTCGCCATAATCAGATTGTGCACCCGGTCAATGCGGTCTTGTATTACGGCATGTTGTTTTAAAAAATCCGCAGCCCAATCGGCACTGTCCAGTTCGTTGCTGGATGACACCGGGTTATAGATGGCGTCGTGAAACCATAACGCCAGCTCAATTTCATCCGGCTGTTCTGCCAGATACTGTACGCAATCCAGCTGTTTTAGTGTGGCATCAATATGGATTGGGTTGTGATAGTGGCGGTGTGGTTCGGAGTAGGATTTTAGTAGAGCATCAAAGGTGTTCTTGTTAGGCGGTAGTTGTAGCCGCTGCATCAATTGTTTCCAGCGTTGGAAGTCCATATAAATTCTCGGTATGCAAGCCTGTGCAGTAAGAAAATTTGTGCCGTCAGGATGGTCCGGCTTCGTTAATCAAAACGGAGTAGCATCGTCTGGAGTAGAGCCAAACGCCGTTTACTTTGATCAGCTCATCTTCGTAGCACCCGGTAATTTTTTTTACGCTGCCGGTTTTAAGCAAGAGGATTTCCCGACAGTATAAGCGGGCGGTGGCACTGTTGTCGTGTGCGACAATGGAACCGATTTCTGAAAAGAAAGCCATCCTTTCCAGGTTTTTCCATAGCCCATCCCATTGCGCTTTGAGCATGGATTTTCCCTGGATTTTTTTTCCAAATATTTCCCAAACGGCGGCGTCACTGAAATTGGCAAGCCAGGCTTCGGCATCCTGCTGAAATACCGCGTCACTATAAGCGCCGTATCGTTCACGAATAAGTGTTCGGTCTTCAATTGATCCTGCAAACATTAAACGTCTCCATCTTATTGTTGATTGCAGGCCAGTATGGCATGGGTTGGATGCAGCTTACAGTAGGGTGTGGATCAGTTGTCGGAAGTTGGGTGGGTGGATTATTTGAATGGCTTATTTAAGAGTCATGCGCACCCATTATTCAGCCTCATCCATTTCATCCATAATGCGATGACGTTCCTGGTGATAACGCTCTTCGTCGTGGAGGTCTTTCCAGTACGGCACGGCATAGATCATGGCTTTGGGCACCTTATGTTCTCTCACCACATAGTTGCGGATCGCGATGACCTGTGCATTTTCACCGGATACCATTACCGAGGGTGTGCCACGCAGCCATGCCAACTCTTGAACGGCGTCTATCAACAGCCGGCTTTCACCGGCCCGACCCTGTTCCCGCACCAACCAGCGCAATTCGATTCCCGGCGGGTGCGGCGTTTCAATTTCTTCGTTCGCCGCACCAACTTCAATCAGCGCGTAGCCTGTGGCGTGCGGCGGCAACGAATCCAGGGCCGCTGCGAAAGCGGCATAAGAGCTCGGGTCGGCGACGAGTAAATACCAGTCTGCACCGGGTTTCACTCGCTTCGGTCCACCCGGTCCTGCTAATCCCACCGCATCACCGGGTTTGGCACTCTCTGCCCATAGTGATCCGGGCCCTTCGCTGTGCAGCACAAAATCCACGTCCAGCTCACCTTGCTCCGCGCGGAACTGACTGACGCTGTAGGTGCGGGTAATGGGGCGTTCATCTGCGGCTGGCCAGACTGGGCCATCCGGGCCCAATGTGGGTAGTTTCGGCACTGTTTGGTGAGCACGGGGAAACATCAGTTTGATGTGGTCGCCGCGGCTATCCTCGGGAAACTCATTGAGCTCTGTGCCGCCCGGTTTCGTCCCCAAAGTAATACGGACTAATTTCGGATTCAGTAAAGTGGAGCGGACCACCTGCAAAGGTCGGGGCGGTAAACGGCGAGGTTTGGACATTGAACTTTCTCTTGATCGGAGCCGGGCTGAATTTAGGTCAGGGTCAAACTATAAATGATAACTATTATCATGTATAGTTCTTCACCCACTCTTTGGGTTTGAGTCAAAACATTCGTCGTCGGTGGGGCCGTGTCAGCGGGTAGTAGAGTTATGAATAAAAAACGTCTTTGGTTTCAATTGCATGGCTGGTTCTCCCTGCCGATCTGGTTGCTGTTCGCCTTTATTTGTATCACCGGTACGTTGGCTGTTGTGAGTCATGAAATAACCTGGCTGATCCATCCTGAAGCGCGCGCCGAAAACCCGCAGAACTTGCCTGCAAAGCCGTTGCCGGAGTTGAAAGCAGCCGTTGAAAAAGCCTATCCGGGCGCGGATGTGGGTTTGGTTTATACCATGGAGCCCTATCTGGTCACGGCGTTGAGCTTTACCACGAAAGAGATACCTTCTGCGTTCGCTTATGTGAATCCTTATACGGCAGAAATACAGGGTATGAGTCAGGGCATCACACTGATCGGGTTTTTGCGGGGGCTTCACGGTTGGCTGCTGTTTCCGTGGCAGAACAGTTATAGCGTCGGATACTATCTGGTGGGGGCCATGTCCTTTGTGGTGTTAGGGGCGTTGATCACCGGCTTGG